>Ga0115002_10000003_pt1 | contig 288898 bp, 246 predicted proteins | sample ArcticOcean_MG_C_8_FD_89576 | JGI IMG/M metagenome (GOLD analysis project Ga0115002, IMG submission 89576) | Marine microbial communities from western Arctic Ocean - ArcticOcean_MG_CB11_86 | ecosystem: Environmental > Aquatic > Marine > Oceanic | place: Arctic Ocean: Canada Basin | collected... | reverse complement strand
TGGAAATGGCGGGCCAGTCAGGATTCGACTGGGTCCTGATCGACATTGAACACGGCTCGGGCGATCACGAAAGCCTGGTATATCAGCTTCAGGCGATTTCCGCTACACCTGCTGTTCCCATTGTACGCATCGCAAATAATGATCCAACCAGATTCAAACGTGTTCTGGATCTCGGCGCCTCCGGTGTAATGGTGCCTTATGTGAGCACCGTGGAGGAAGCGGAGTTGGCAGTCTCGTCAATGAGGTATCCACCCAGGGGAATTCGAGGCGTGGCCAAACTCAATCGGGGTAGCGCCTTCGGTGCCGAGTTCGACGAATACTTCGAAAAAGGACACGAGCATCTAACAACTGTTGTACAGATTGAAACGGCGGAAGCGGTGGAATGTATCGACGATATAGCGGCTGTGGATGGCGTCGACGTACTGTTCATTGGACCGCTCGATTTGAGCGTAAACCTGGGTATCCCTCAGCAATTCGACCATCCTCTATTCCTGGACGCAAAACGTAAAGTCTCGGAGGCTGCAAAGAATGCCGGAAAATCCGCAGGTATACTTCTCCTGAATCCAGACCAGCTTCCCGATACGGTCGAGGCCGGATACACCTTTATCGCCCTGGGTTCAGACGGCGGCTTGATCGCAGCCGGAATGCGGAACATTGCCCGTGCCTTTGATCCTTACAAAGGAGAACGTTAGAATGGCCGCCAACCTTCGAAATTCATTTGGTGCCCTGGGGGTTTACGTATTCGTAATGACACCGATGAAAATGTCCCGAACCCGACAGGGAAAACATGAAGTAGACCTCGAAGGAATGGAGGGAAATATTCGGCACCTGTCTGGTATCAAGGGAGACAAAACAATGGTGATCTGCGGCGGATCAGGCGAGTTTTATTCCCTTTCCGCTTCAGAGATTCGAGATATCGGGGCAGCTGCTGTCGCGGGCGCCGGGGGACGCTGTCAGATCGTCTCCGGAATTGGCGGAAATACGCGATCTGCGGTCAAAATGGCGAAAAATGCACAGGAGGTGGGTTGCAACGGTGTGTTGGTTATGCCGCACGATCCGATCGTTAGTAAAGGTGAACAGGCCATCTGGGCGCATCACCAGGCGATCGGCAAGGCCATCGATATTGGATACCTCCCCTTTCGGGCGCCCAGGCAACTCATCTCCATCGATCTGGTGAAGAAGTTTGCAAATCACCCGAAAGTTGTGGCCATCAAGGAAGAGAGTGGTGCCATCGATTGGGTTCGGACGGGGCGGATCGTGACCAACCACGCCGTGCCCATCATCACAGGCGGCGGTGAAAACATGGTCCCGTATTACTATCTCGCCGGTGCTGTTGGTTTCACTACCGGAATGGCCAATCTGACCTTGTCGAAGTCGATTCAGCTTCACAACGCGGCCATCAAGGGGCGTTGGAAATCTGCAATGGAAATGCGGGATTACTTTGAATCCTTGACCACACTCCGTTCCGAACTGGGAACACCGATGCTGAAGGCAGGTCTTGAAATGATGGGACTCGCCGGTGGCCCGGTCCGTGACACACGTGCCCAGTATTCCACAACGGATGCAGGAAATGTGCTGGATGCCAAAGGCAGACGGAAGGTCCGTTCCTTGCTAAAAAACAAAGGCCTGTTGTAAAACAGAAAAGGAGGATCTGGTAGGATCCTCCTTACGCGATATTGTTGCCCAGCCTGAAATTGCTACCCAGCCTGAATCGGTTGCAATGTACCTGACGCATCAAATGACATCTCTTCGGCCTTGCCCAGCGTTTCCACCCCATCTCGTTGTTCGAGTTCGCCAACCAAAGAGTCGGATGCTTGGACAGTTTCCAGATCTAGAGTGGACTTTATTCTCATCACCCGTGCGTTCTGAGGCGATTCGGTTCTGAGTACATCCAGTGCCAGTCCAACTGCTTCTCTGTCGGATTCCGCTACAACCGGAATGTATGCCCGGTTTAGAAATGTGGTGGTAATTGCATTCGCATAAGTGGCTTTGTAATCCACTCTGTCTACGAGACGGCGAGTGGTTATGTCTGCCAGCCCGATCCCGTTCGCATTCCCGTGCGTTTCCTCGGTGAGATTCAATACCACAATCCTGTTCACACTGGGAGTGTCGGGCTCCTTGATGCCAGGAAGCCATATCCTGCCGATTATATTTGGATCCATTCCAGTCCCACTTATATTCTTGCCTATTTGATCCACTATGAGCAAATCCAGTCTGTTTACAGGAAGACTCGGCATCAACTCACGTGCCTCTACCAGCAGCCTTGGCTCATGCGTTTCGAATTCTCCGGGGTCCAGTGAAACGATCCTGGAGGTCTTCTCATAGGCATTCTCCAATATGGCCAGACCCTGCAGGATGGGTGCCTTTTGAAGGATGATTCGCCCCCACGCGGGGATCATTCTGGGCAGTCCGGTTGCCCCCATCGAATGTGCCAGGGTAGCGCCCTTGTGACTTCCCAGACCAATGGTCATCATCTTCATCAATCCGCTTTCGAACGGGCCTCTGAAAGCAGTATGAGGTTTAATTCTGTTGATCAGCACCACCCCGTCTGATTCCATCGCCAACCGGTTAAGGACAACCGGTATGGATCCCTCGACCTCCCCCACCTGAACCACATCCATGGTAGCTTCAATAGGAGCGCCTACACACGCCTCCGTGATCCCGTATGATCCGAGAATCTCCTTCTGACCTTCCGCCGTGGCCCCACCATGGCTGCCCATAGCTGGCAGGATAAAGGGATCCCCCCCCAATTCTCTAATCGCCTCAGTTACGGCCTTCGTAATCTCTGCGATCTTGTGGATGCCCCGACTGCCTGCCGTGATCGCGATTCGCCTGCTTTTGAGATTTCTGTTCGCCAGGGACGATTGTAGAATGGCGCGGCGGGCTTCCTCCACAGGATCTGAAAGACTCTCGCCGTCAAATGTCTGGCGCACACGGACCATCCGGGGAAACTTCATCAATAACCTCCATGATTACCTAAATGTTAAAAACCTTCCGGGCATTTCTGTGGGTAATTCGTTCAAACGCATCTGCTGACAATCCCGATGATCGCATATACTCCACCATAGGTGCTGTCCCAGAAATAGAGCAGAATTCCGATGGCCGGGTATGGATGGTATCTGTAGCAAAAAGCATCCGGTGTTTCCATCTCTTCAAAAATTTCAGCCCGAATTCGGGATCTCTGGTAATGGCAGTATGGCCTGACGAGGCAGATAGATCTGCATAGAGATTGGGATATTTACCAAGCAGTTCGTCCAGCCTTCCTCCCGGGATAACAGGACCGGTGGGATACCTAATCCCAGGGACCACCTCCGCCGAAATCTCACGCCAGAAGTTTTGCGCGTGCCCAACAAACCGGACATTCTTGTACGTCGATAACATGTTCTCGAAACCAGGCAATCCGTTTCCATCTCGATTGATCCAATGATCAAAATGCATCACAATCGCGATCTTCAGACGATCGCAGGCCTCGTAAATTCGCTGCTGCATGGGGTCATCTACGGGTAAACCACACAAGTTTTCTCCATATCCCACGCAGCCTTCGTCTATGTAACGGGAAATGATAGACAAGGGTTCGAATTTACCTGGATATCTGTGTCGTGGATCCACCGCACATAGGGGCAACAGTCTGTCTCGGTGAGGTCTCGTAATCCTTAGCAACTCCTTTGTTGTCATATAATAATCCAGCTCCTCGGGGGTCTCAACAGCCATCACGACTCCTTTTTCTATACCTTGCCGGTCCATCCACCCGAGCAATCTGGAGGGCGTGAGTCCGGGATCTTCGAAAAGGAGCTGACCGAGGTGGAGATGTGTGTCGATCAAAATGTGACCATCCATTTGAATATGAAACACTTTGTAAACGAATAGGCGAAATAGTTTGCTTAACTCATTGGCTCGACATGTCCTAAAATAAGCTGAACCGTCCGGCTGTCAAGCTTGGACGATGATTAGACCAAGAGTTTCCGGGACCTGAACTAAGGATGGACATAGCCTCCGCGCCTGTAGTCCCCTGCAAAGGACCAAACTCGGGCAGGCAACAGGATTAAATCTAGATAAAGTGACATTCGTTTGTTGAATCCATGAAAATTGTCTCCGGAGAAAAGAAGAGGGGCCAAATATGGCCCCTCTTCTATGGTACTCCTGTTTCTTTACGTTCAAAGTCTGAAGACCTTTTCCGCATTTTTCCGCGAAATCCGTTCGAATGCATCTTTGGACAGGTTTGCATTTTTCAAGTATTCGATGATCGGTGTTTCCTGCCCGATTCTCAAATAGTCTGTGGCAAACATCAATCGGTGCTTCCACTTTTTGAGGAACTGCAGCCCGAATTCCGGGTCCCGGGTGATGCCATTATAACCGGATCCAGCGCTTAGGTCTGCGTACAGGTTATCGTATTTCTCCAACAACTTGCCTACTCTTCCTCCAGGCCTGACCGGCCCTTTGGGATAGCTGCCGTCCTTCGCCTTTCCTGAAATCTCTCGCCAGAAGTGGGGAGAATGACCCACAAATCGCACGTTTTTATAAGTGGCCAGCATTTTCTCGAACCCGGGGAGCCCTGGCTTGTCCCGATTGATCCAGGAATCGAAGTGCATCACAACCGCGAGCTTGAGACGATCACACGCCTCGTAAACCACCTGCTGCATCGGATCATCCACAGGAAGCCCACAGAGATTTTCCCCGTAGCCCACACATCCCTGGTCCATGTAATGTTCGATGATCGGATAGGGATTGAATCGACCTGGATATCTGTGTCTTGGATCCACGGCACAAAGTGGCAGAAGCCGGTCTCTGTGTCGCTTTGTCATCTTGAGCAGTTCCTTGGTAGTGACGAAGAAATCGAGTTCTTCGGGCACTTCCACGGCCATCACCACCGCTTTTTCGATCCCGTGCCTATCCATCCATTTTAGCAATTGAGAAGGTTTGAGTCCGGGATTGTCGAATACCAACTGCCCCAGGTGAACGTGCGTATCGATCATAGAATTTCATCCCTTCAAGATTGTGGTTTTGGTCACCCTGCGAGAAGTGCGAGCCTTGCCAAGAAACAGGAATTTTCCTACCATGGGGAAACAGCTGTGGATGCGCCACCAGGGGGCTATTTCATCTCCTTACGCAGCGTGTCCATAATAAGGAGAGCGATTGATTGTACCGCCTCGTCCAGGTCTGTGTTTTCGAATGCCGGAACACCATGGCCATCACCCAGATCCAGAATGTGCTTTTGGATTTTCAGGATCTGTTCCAGATACTTCAGATACCTGTGCTCCTTACGTTTTGTGGCCGATTGACCACGACTTTTGAACCTTTCTTTAAAGGGCTGAGGGTCCGCCAGATAGAGATTGACTCTGACAACCAGCGCCTCGTCCTCATACTCAGAGAGATCGAGTAAATCGGGAAGCAAATGAACACCATCCAGAATAAGGCTCACGTTTTCCTTGATCGCCCTCTGAATGGTGGCCCTGATACCTACACAAACCCTTGTGGACTGTTCTCTAAAGCCGTGAATCACCGGGTCTGCACCCTCCATATGCAGGACGGGATTAGACTCCCAAGCAGCATATGACGACATATGCAAGGCTGGCATGAGGTCGGGTGCAATGAGGAAACGCATCACCTCACGGATCTCATCGGAGGAAGCAACTCGGGATATGGTCAGTAAATTGGCCAGCGCGACTCCCACCGAGGTTTTGCCTACTCCCGTCGCTCCCCCGATAAGGACGATCAGGGGTCTGCCATTCTCCCCTTTTCGGAATGCGTGCCAGGTCCGGTACCTGTCGGCAAATACGACGCCCGATTCCTTCTTCAGTATTTCGAGCGACGCATTTAGTATGTTTTCCCGGCTGACAACTGTTTTCTCGCGATGGATGAAATCGGCTTCTATTCTTTCAGAAATTCTGTACGCCTGATCCTCATCTACTCCTGAAATACGGAGTGATTGAGAGAGATGCTCCCTCGAAAATGGGCGATTTCCTGACTCATCCTCAACATAAATCTGCTGTGAGCGGGGTGCCCAGAAAACACCATTGCCGATAGGCCTGTCACCGAAGAGTTCGCGTGAATTTGAATAAACAATATCGATAATCTCTTGGGCATTCACGGTCTTCCGCTTTTGGATCGCGCCCCTCACCTTGTCTGCTAACTGGTATGCCTCGAGGAAGGTGAATCCCTGTTCCAGGAGATAATGCGTAAGCATACCCCGCAAGAACGGCGTGCGCTTGCCGCCATCGTCTATTGTCGCCACAATATTCTCTCGTAAAGTGCTTGGAAATTGTCGATCTTCCTTAGTATGAAAAAAGATAAGAACAATCCACGCTCCAGACCAGATTTCATTGATACCGTCCGGGTTCCCACACTTGAATAATGAGGATACATGATTATGAGCCACATGCGAATCTTGTTTTTGGCCGTATGTCTGGCGATTCCACTCCCAGCTTCAACCCAGGTACATGAGAGACAGTTCGAGAGCATGGGCGGGGTGGGGCTCGGAATGTTTCGTCCATCCGGTTCGGATGGCGACGTCGCCAAAACAAGCCCAACACTCCAACTTCTTGCCGGGTTCGGATTTTCGAACCACATGGGTGCAGAAATAGAAATGACGTATCTTCCCATATTGCTGAAATCCAAGACCCTTGCCTCCAGCCCATTCAAGAAGAGCTGGCAACTTTCTGCAGTGGCCGGCGTCCGACTCACCACGGGCCGATTGGACAAGGGGGCCGAGTCCGCGGTTGGCTACCTGTCAATGCGAACTGGGTTCGCCAGGATCGTTACACATACCAACACAGACATTCCCGCAGGTTCCTGGATAGGTCGCTCTATCGACAAATTGGAAAACCCTGGTTTTGGGAACTTCAGGATAACTTACAAGCAGAAGGCATTTGTACTTTCGCCAAAACTCGGTTCACTTGTTCGACTATCGGGTAACTCGGCGGTAGACATATCTTTCCACCCAATGTTTATTTTCGACAGAGGGAACGTATCCCGACAATACTACGTTACCATAGGCTACGTGCTCTCAGCGTGGCAAAGCTTGTAAGGGTTGAATCGGTCGCGTGTTGATTTGAGGGATCGGTCTAAGAATTGAGTATCTGCCATGCGTATTGGGATGATCGGCACAGATGGGCACATTGGATTGGTACTGAACGGCATCCAAAAAATTGAGGACGCCGAGCTGGTCTCGTATGCCTGCAGCCTTCCCGGCGACGAATTGGCGAGTGCGCGTAAACATCCTGCGTTCACCGAAAACACCAGGTTATTCGAAGACTTTCACCAGATGCTGACAGAATCACAACTTGATATTGTGGGGATCTGCAGACCCTATCACCTGAACGCAGAGGCCTCTATTGCCGCTGCAAATCTTGGAATCAACATCATAAGCGAAAAACCGGTTGCTACCTCAATAGAGGAACTGAACGAACTCGAGCGCGCTGTTCTGGGAAATGGCGTTCGGATAACCGCGATGTTCGGGATGCGCTTCCTACCGGCATTCAAATCGGCCCAAAAAGCGGTGAAGGAGGGACGGATCGGAGAGCCGATCCTGGCCACAGCACAGAAATCCTACAAGTTTGGAACCAGGCCGGAGTTCTACAAGCGAAGAGACACTTACGGGGGAACAATACCCTGGGTTGCAATTCACGCAGTGGACTATATCAGGTGGATTACCGGGTTGGAATACACTCGGGTGGGTGCAATTCAAGGCAATCTGTCGCACCCGGATTATCCCGGGTGCGAAGATCACGGTGGTATAATGTTTGAACTTTCAAACGGTGGCACTGCCCTGGTAAATTTTGATTATCTCCGTCCGGAGGCAGCCTCTGGACATGGAGACGATCGCCTGAGAGTAGCCGGGTCTTCTGGTGTAGTGGAGATCACAGATCTCGGTACCAGGGCTGAACTGACAAACCCGGAATCCGGGACGACATGCCTCGAACTGGAAGAGGAATGTGATTTCCTGGTCGACTTCGTAGAGGAAATCAAAGGGATTTCTCCACATACCATTCGGCCGCACGAAGCCATTCAGGTGACGCGAACTTGTCTGGAGGCCAGACGCGCGGCGGACCTGGGTCAGATTGTGGAACTTTCCCGATCCGATTCATATCCTTCTCCCTGACCTGGGTGATTATTTTTTGGGTACCAGGTTCAAAGGGTATTCCGAAAGAATTTCTACGCCGTCCTCCTGAATCCAGAATGTATTCTCCAACCTTACGCCCACCTGAAGTTCCTTTCCGTAACCTCCCGGTTCACAGGAAAATACGTCACCAACTTCGAAAACACCTTCCCGATCCCGGTTGATATCTGGTGCTTCGTGGGGCCGCAATCCAACACCGTGCCCGCCGTGATGAACAAGACCGTCCTTTTCGAGATACGGATGCTCCCGAGTCCTCGCATCGATTGTTTTCCATAGTTCGGTTGCACTGGTCCCTGGCTTGACAAGATCCGGTATATCCCTCAATATTCCGGCAATGTGATCGTATACGGATGCCTGAAGGTCCGTGGGCTCACCCCCAACAATATAAGTCCTGCAGAGGTCCGCCCAATAACCACGATAGTTGCTGTGCGCGTCAATTACGTACATCTCACCAACCTGAACTACGCGGTTGCGGGCAGTGCCTCCGAATTCGCCACATTGGTAGTCTCCGCCGTGGTAGATCACCTCCCCTACGGCCTCCATAGCGGCTTGTTGCGCTCCGGCCAGAATATCCAGCTCATTCATTCCCGGTTCCAAAATCTGTTGAACCCGCGTATATGCCGCAAAATCGGCTTGAATGCTCTTCCGTAACAAGTTTACCTCGTCCTTGTCTTTGCTCTTGTGCAGCTCTGCCAGCAAATCGTCGATTGGTTCCCATACGTCAGGAGCCAGTTTGCGCACCACCGTATCGGAAAGTAACTTGGGTATCCCCTCCTCCTGCCAACCGACACGCCGGATTCCTTTCTGCTGATCAAATTTGCCTTCAACCTCCTTGTTCAGAAGTCGCATAGGATCCGGATTCAAGGTATACATGATGTGCCAATCGTAAGTGATCCGGTCATCTACTGCCGCTTCACCCTCGTCAGTATGCGCAGCTACCCAGCTTCCACCCTCTGTTTCCAGGAACATGAACGCGGGGAAGTAGAACGCAGGAAATTGCGACAGCAACAGACCCGTGAAGTAATAAATCTCCTGGTGATCCGTCAAGACTACAGCGTCGATACCCTGTGCGCTCAACCTCTCCCTGAGCCGGTTCTGACGCGACCTGCACCCTTCCTGTGTAAGCATTACAAGACTCCTTTCAAGAACGCAACGAGCCGACGAGATTTCATTTGGGGTTTCCTCGTCAGATTTTGCATGATAACAGCCACGTCATTCAAGTCAAAGACCTTTCGGTAAGCCGAAGAAATTGAAGTGCATTAGGGAAAAGGTTTGAAACTCTTGCAGCCCGCCGAATTGAATCTTCACTTTGCCTTGAATGGACCTTTACAACACCGCAACCAGTAAACCAATCAGGATCTCTCAAGAGGTTGTTAAGAAAATGGCGAAGAAAAGCGTGAATGTAGCAATTGTGGGTATGGGAATCGGAAAACCGAACGGACGCGCGCTCTCGAGGAATGCCAGATCAGAAGTAGTGGCACTCTGCGATCTGGAAAAAGACAGGATGGTCGAGTTTGCTGCTGAACTGCCAGGTGATCCGAAACTGTACACGGACTACAAACGAATGTGCAAAGATCCAGAAATCGATGCCGTTTTTGTCGGAACACCCAACCAGTGGCACGTTCCAATTGCTCTGGAGGCGGTCCGGAACGGCAAACACGTGATGGTTACAAAACCTCTGGCCGACTCGGAGCGCGCTGCGCGAAAGCTCGTGGAAGCCGCAGAATCAGAGGGCGTTGTCAATATGATGTCGCTTTCTACTCGATTTGGCCAGAACTGCAGGTATCTGGGCAACCTGGCCAGAGAAAATACCATGGGAGAGCTCTATTACGCCAGAGCAAGAAGTATTCGACGTAGTGGAATTCCTGCATGGAATCTAGGATTTATCAAGGAAGGTGGAGGTGCATTCAGGGATATGGGGGTGCACGTCCTGGATGCTGCGTGGTGGATCCTGGGTCTCCCCAATCCAGTTACGGTCTCTGGCATATCAGGCGCAAAATTCGGTCCCAAGGGAGAGGGATACTGGGAATATTCAAAACCTGCCAGGTCTGTATACACCCAATATGCAGCAGATGACTACTCAGGAGGATTGATCAGATTTGAAAATGACTCGGCCTTGCAGGTCGAAAGCTTCTGGGCGTCTCATCAACCGGAAGAATTCCAAATCGAATTGTTTGGCACCAAAGCGGGGGCAAGACTTCTGCCGCTGACTCTCTATAAAACGGAGAACGATGCCCCTCAGGATATTTCAGTGAATCTGCCCGGAAAAAAGGAAGCCTGGGACACCATAGCTGAGCATTTCGTGGAGTGCATCCTGGACGGAAAGACTTGTAGCGCACCACTGCGCCATGGATACAAGGTTCAAAAAATGATGGAGGCTCTACTAAAGAGTGCTCGAACAGGGAAAGAGGTCAGAATTACCAATGAGTGAAAACAAACACACCAGCAGCGATGGGATCGTGGTCACAGTGGGACAGGAAAATGCCCAGATCCTTGGAAATAACCACATCGCACTTCAGGCAGCGGTAGACTATGTCTCTGGCCATGGAGGCGGCACGGTGCTCATAGGTCCGGGTGAATATACCATGCTGGATTCTCTCCATTTGCGAAGTCACGTGACCCTAAGGGGTAGCGGCAAGAACACCATTCTGAAGAAGGGCGACAGCACGGAGAGTGCCCTTGTCCTGGACGGCGACTTTGGAGAAGAGCAGGTAACACTGGCAAACCCAAAGGGGTTCGAGCCCGGAAATGGGATCAGCGTCACGGACGATAATTCTGGAGGATTTCACACGGTGGTTGCTACCGTTCTGTGGGCGAATGGCTCCACACTTGGAGTCAGTAAACCTATGGGCGGCGATTACATGGTTAGTCGCAATGCAAGGGCGGCGGCGACCTTCCCCGTGGTAAGTGGCTACCACGTGGAGGGCGTCCAGATTGAAGAGCTCACGATTCAGGGCAACAAGAACGCGAATCCCTACCTGACGGGTTGCCGGGCGGCAGGTATATTCCTGTACAGAAGTCACGGGACGGTCATCAAGTCCTGCAATGTATATGACTACAATGGGGATGGGATCAGCTTTCAGCAAAGCCAGCAGGTGGTGGTAGAAGATTGTGCTTGTGCCGGCAACACACACCTGGGGTTGCATCCTGGAAGCGGCAGCGGATTTCCTGTTATCAGAAACTGTAAATCTGTAAAGAATGGCCGTATTGGACTTTTTCTATGCTGGCGTGTCAAACACGGGAAATTCGAGAACAATGTTCTCGAACAGAATGGCGAAACAGGAATCTCCATTGGTCATAAGGACACCGACAACCATTTTGTATCCAACTCTATCAACAAGAACACCAGGGAGGGGATTCTGTTCAGAAATGAATCCGAGCCCATGGCGGGGCACCGGAACACCTTTGAACAGAACCAGATTCAAGACAACGGAGAAGGCCCTGAAGGGTGTGGCATAAGGATTCAGGGTGAGACGCATGATCTCACATTCAGAAAAAACAGGATAGGCAGTGGCGAAGGTGAACAGTCCATTGGTATCCAGATCGGGGAAAACACAAAACGAATCGTGCTGGAAGACAACGACATGTTCCACCATACGATCACCGATATTGATGACAGAAGGAAAGAGGCTTCTTGAATCGAGTATTCCTGATTCTGTTTATGATGCTCCAGGGCGTGAATGAATCCTGTGGACAATCCGAGCAGTATACAATTGCTGAACGGAACGCAATTCATGCGCAGAATGCGCTTGGCAGGACTGCCGCATTTCTCCGAAAGTGGACAAGCAGAAAAGACCGATCTACATCTCTGTTGCGTCAGGGAGATGTGTGGCAGGTTGGTCTCCACGCTGCCCGGTTGTATCCTCAATTGATGATAGCTGCCCATCTCGTCAATCCATCCACGCTTGGAGGCTTCCTTAGCGAAACCCTGAGAGACGAGATCGGACTGACCTCTCGAATAAATAGCCTGCCGGATGACTATGCTTTCGATTCCAGGGATTTTGTGAAATCCAGGGTGGACACCAACCGAATTCGCCTTCAAGCCTCGAGATACGCAGTAGGCCTTCTGGCAACAACTCGTATCCTTGGTTCTGGTATCTGGATGGATCGGCTCGTGGATCTTACAGAGGACCTGTTCGATATTGCAGGCTCGAAATCCACTTTCAGCAAAGGTCCTTTGCCTTCAGATGAGGCGGAAGTTAACGGAAATTTACTCAAGGTTTTAACCTGGCTTGCACTCAGAACAGGTGAATCGAAATATATCGATCTTGCCCACAGAATCGGCGATACCTATTGTCTTGGAATACTGCCCAAAAATGGCGGGTTACCTGCGACAAAGTGGGATTGGGAAGCAGACCGGGCGAAAGATTCGGAGACTTCCCTCGAAGGGAAAGGGTTGGCCATTGTCGAAGGTCTCGTCCAGCTCTACGCCCACGATATGCGGAATGAAAGGGCCAGAGCGGAGATCTATCGCCCCACGATGGGTCATATGTTCAATGTCTTGCTGAGTCACGCAAGGACACCAGGCGGCAAGTTTTATTCACGGATAAACTCGGATGGACGGGGCGAGTTTACAGTCGATAAGAAGCGTGAATCTGCGGCTTGGCCTAGACTCCTGCAGGCGATGTTCGAGTTTGGACAAATCAGCGGCAATACTCACTATACTGAACCGGCAATCAGCGTACTGAAGGGCGTTGGTTCATCCGTAGATCCTGCATCAGTCCCAGCCTCAACGGGACTTGGAATCTTGAGTCTCGCCACTGCAATCGAGGCAGTCGATCCAGATTCCATCGAGAATGAAACCTGGACTTGGATCGATGCAGTGGCCGAAAGTATAACCAATCGCCATGGAAGCGTATCCACAGACCTCGAGGAGATCACTGCCGCCCGATTCCTCACCAGCTACGCTGTTCTCAAAACTGGGGGAACACGGCTCGTGCCGTGGTCTGAGGATCTGTCGTGGGGCTCAAGTATCGAGGGAGATACGCTGTTCGTGAGTATGGCTTCTCCTGTGAAGTGGAAGGGGAAGATCCTGATCGGGCGGGTACATAATTCGACATTACAGAATTCTTCGCTGCTCACCACAGAACCAGCAAGCAGGTATCCGATTCTGCAACCGAATCGCTATCTCGTAGAGGTCCATGGTACCAATGGAAGTGCGATTTGGAGCGGATCACAGATTCTTAAAGGTTTAGGGGTCAGCCTCTCACCGGACCACACCATTTACCTGAAGATCACCAACACAGGCCCACCCGGAAGAATCGGGACCAAGGAAGACCAGAAGGGTTCGCCACAGTAAATATCTATCACCACAGGAGCAAGAATGAAGGACCCAAGAATCACGCAAATAGCAGACATTCTGGTTAACTACTCGCTTGGAATTCAACCCGGCCAAAAACTCCTTCTGCGCGGCGGAAGCGCAGCCGAGCCACTCATTAAAGCAACTTACCGGGAAGCCCTGCGTGCGGGAGCGCTTGTTACTCCGCAGATAAGCCTTCCTGGAATGGCTAAAATCTTCTTTGATGAGGCAAATTCAGATCAATTGAAGTGGGTTCAACCTCTATACAGGATGGCGTCGGAGGAATTTGATGCATACCTCGCTATCGAATCGGACACCAACTCGCGCGAAGGGACAAACTATAATCGGGAAAAGCAGGCCATCCTCGGATCCGCCATTCAGCCGGTTCGGGACACCTTCATGCGCAGAGCCGCCGATGGCAAATTGAAATGGTGTGTAACGCTTTTTCCTACAAACGCGTATGCGCAGGACGCGGGCATGTCATTGGAAGAATATGAGGACTTCGTATTTGGCGCATGTCTGCCAGATCCGAAGGACCCGGTAGGGTTCTGGAAAACGCTGGAGTCGCGCCAGGACCGGCTTGCGGACAGGCTCAAAAACACAAAATCCATTCGCCTATGTGCCGAAGATACCGACCTGGTAATTGGGGTCGCAGGTAGGAATTGGATAAACTGCTGTGGACGGGAGAATTTTCCGGATGGCGAGATCTTTACAGGGCCGCAAGAGGATCGAACAGAGGGGAAGGTGCGGTTCAGCTACCCGGCGGTTCACCAGGGCACCGAAGTCACGGACGTGAGTCTTGAATTCAAGAAGGGCCGTGTCACGCGAGCCACCGCTGCAACAGGGTATGACTTTCTGAATGATATGCTCAACCGGGATGACGGAGCCAGAATACTGGGAGAGTTCGCTATTGGTACAAACCCTGGCATAACAAGGTTTACCCGTCACACCCTGTTCGATGAGAAAATTGAAGGCACGATCCACATGGCGCTGGGAATGGCCTATCCCGAGAGCGGAGGCACCAATATGTCCCAGATTCACTGGGACATGGTTTGTGATTTAAGAAACGGCGGGAAATTGTTCGCGGATGACAAATTGATTTATGAAAATGGAAAGTTCGTGATCGACATTTGATACTGATGAGGCCTCAGTTTTTCTCCCATTTTGCTAGATCGACGCCCAATTCCAATCCGACTTCACACACGCTCTTCCACGTTGTGTCGTCCACCTCGACACCTTCGACATTGCGCCTCTCGGCCGTCCGGAATTCCGGATCACCAGGCGCGAGTATCTCATCAAATCCATCGGCAAGCCTGCTGGACTTGATGTGTATCATCAGATCTTCGACCTCATCCAGGAAGTACTCCATGTCTGTGAAGTGCTCGATATTGTAAACTATGATCAAAACACCATTGCTGATCATGGCTTTCTCCCCTGCCGCACACCCCTGACCGCTGAGGGCGCCACCCAGTAGCTCAACCATAATACTCATGCCATACCCTTTGTGTCCCACTGCGCCACCAAGCGGGAGGATAGCTCCGGGTGGATCTCCTTTGAAATCATTTGGGTCCGTCGTGGAGTTGCCATTGGCGTCAATAATCCATCCAGGCGGCACCTGCTTCCCCTGATTCAGTGCCAACCTGACCTTTCCTTCTGCCACCATCGAAGTGGTCATGTCTACCATGATCGGGTTGTCGTTTCTCCTGGGAGCAGAAAAGGCGAGTGGATTCGTACTCAGTTTTCCGTCTATACCGCCAAATGGTGCGATTTGGTATCCCAGGCGACCGGCATTAACGAAGATCTGTCCAATCATGGCCTCCCTCGCCGCCAGCAGGGGATACGCGCCCGCTCTGCCGATATGACTTGTGTTTCGCAGTGCCACAGTACCTATTCCATATTTCCTGGCCTTGTCGATCGCCAGCCTTGTCGCAAAAGTGGCCCCAACCTGTCCCATTGCACCACCCCCGTCAACAACTGCGGTACACGCGTGATCCTTAACAACCCTGGGTGATGCGTCAGGTTGAAATCGGCCATCTATCACAGCTCTGGCATACTCGTAGAAACGGATCGCTCCGTGCGAGTCGTGACCGAATAGGTTGGACTCCACGAGATGATCCACTACTGAACGGGAATCCTCATCTGAACAGCCTGCCGCACCAAAAAGCTCGTATCCTGCAGCTCTTAGATTTTCTGGGCTAAACTTGGGCACAGCAACTCCTTTCACCTGGTGGACGCCTGCAATGCGTGCTTTGATAAGTGGTAAATTACGGTCTATCAATTAATTCAATTCCTGCTGGAGGTCAAGCAGAAAGCCGCACTCGATTCTCTTGTTTGCGATCACTTTGAAATCCGTCAGTTATTGGAACAGGGAGAACCACCTTGCAGAAAAATCTGGAATCCCTAAAAGAGATGCATCTCCAGACAAACCTGGTCACAAACAAGAAAGCAAATTGTGTTATCCTGTCTCCGGAGGATGATGAGCATCTGCGAATAGCTGAAATACTCGCTGGATACTTGCAGGAATTTTCGGACGTCTCAGTTCCCATAGTAAATAGTGCCGCGCCAAGAACACAGCACGTGATCGCCCTGGGCCAGATGATAAACAACCCGCTCATCGAACGTCTTTACTGGAACCGATATGTCTTCCTCGATTCGCTTTGGCCAGGTGAGGGCGGATCAGTTATCCAGACAGTTCACAATCCATACCCCTGGAACTCCGGCCAAAACGTCCTCGTCCTTGGAGGAAGTGACCCCCAGGGCGTGCTTGCCGCGGTGGAGAACCTTCTGACCCACTTCGATAAGGGCACGGATATAACAGTTCCGCCTCTTCTGGATGTTCAGCTTCCCCCATCTGGTTTGCGGAACACACAGCACACGGTTCTCGGGCAGACATACTCATCTGTAAAAATTCCCAACGCTGTCCTCTCCCCACACGATATCGAAACGATGCTCGCTGACGAACCCGCAGAAACCCTCCTGGCCTTCCAGGAATACGCGGTCAAATACCTCCTGACAGGGGAAATACCATACATTCAGGCTGGCTCGCGTGTCCTTATTCGTATGTGTGAGCTATATGAGAAGGATCCCGATCGCAAGATGACCTGGCCTGAGGAAACAAACTCCAGATACATTTTTGCAATGTGGGATGCGGTTGAGGAATCCGAGATTTTTTCAAATCAAGATCGCCTTCGGATAACCAACATGCTTCTCTCGTTTCTTCTCGATCTTGTACCGCTGACCTCGAACTATGAAAACATCGAAGAAGATGCGTCAATTCTCTGGAATCATACCACCTTTCCATTGCTCGGACTTTATTTCGGTGGGCGTTATTTCCAAAACTACTATGGGATGAAGGAGACTGAGATATTTCTTTCCAAGGCGTCCGCTGCTTTTGCCGGACAGGAGCAGTCGTGGAAGCCCCAGTGCGACGCAGATAGCTATTTGACACTCACCATGGGACACATGATCGAATACGCCCTGGCCGAAGCGACCACCACATTCTTCGAAGCGGGACACCTTGAGGCTTATGCCGATTATTTGATTGGGATCTCGGACAACGAAGGACGTGCTTCAGGATTTGGCGACTCGAGCTTGCAGCTTTCGAACACCATTCCCCTGGCGGGAGTTCCTTACGCATTCTGGTATACCAGAGATCCTGGATATCTGAGCTACCTGGATTCTATTTGCGACGGCTCCTGGCCGAATCCATATCATCAGAATGTGAAACCGGTGGCGCCGGACAAAGCTGGATTACAGGTATTTCCCCTCTCGCCTCCGGTATATGCCTATACCATATCGCGGCCCTATTACAATGAATGCTCGGGACCGCCGAATGTCCCCCTGGGCCAATCATTCGACAAGATCGCATTCAGAGCGGACAACAGCAAAAAAGGTCAGTACTTTTTGTTGGATGGTTATGGAAGGGGTAAACACTACCACTATGACACCAATGCCATACTGAAATTTACCCAGAGTGGGATCGATTGGCTTATAGATGCGGATTACCTTGTGCGCAACACCACAGAACACAACATGGTGAGTGTTGTCTGTGACGGACGTGTGGATGTACCCGTGCCGGAATGTGCTGCACTGATTAGTTCGGCAGAAACGCCCGGGTACGGATTCACTGAAACAGTGGTTCGGGATTACAACAACACGGACTGGCACCGGATCATCTTCTGGAAGAAAGGAGATTGGGTTGTAATAATGGATCGCATGCACGCCCTGACTACAGCGTCTTTCAGTTTCGATGCGATCTGGAAGGTTTTGAATTCTGGTACCATCAGCATGGAAGGGAATCCCTGCAAACTGACTATTGAGCGACAAGGCAGACCAGAATTAGGGGGTCCGGACTCCCACATATTCACGTTGCAAAATGCCTCACTTGCTACGGGTACTTTGCGCGGCAGAATAGGTACCGCGGGTTCCATCCAGAGGCTTGTCCAGCGACATCATTTGAAACTTGGCAAAGCGCAGGTGTTTTCTATTCAGAATCTGCTTCACGTCACAGACGACAAGCCGACTGGATTGACTCTGGAAAAGCTTGATGAGAACACTGCATATCTCCGCAACGATAACACGATCATGCTTGGGTGCGGTAGTTATCATAGCCAGGGGCTTCAGATAGAGGGCACCCAGTATCACCTGAGTGAACAAACCGTTGTTCTGGCAGGCACAACTCGGTTCCAGTGTGGAGACATCTTTATTGCGTCAAAGAAACCTCTAGCCCTTGAGATCGATGTACCAACCGGTGGCTCCTGGTTGACGGCACACGAACAAACAGACATCGAGCGAAGAGGTGGATCACCACTCAGGATCAGACCTGGAACCCACAAAATCAACCTGACTTTTGGTAAAAAGGAACTGCAGATTCTTTCAAACGTGTTGTCCGCTGGCCAGACCATAACCGATGGTCCACCAAAAAGGATTCGCGAGGTCACCCCGCCGGTTGTAGAACTGGGGCAGCTCTGGAGCAAAGAACCCGAAGCCCAACCCGAGGAGATCAGAGATGCTGTGTGCTGGCGAGTTTCAGAGAATATTGGGGAACCTGAGAACTACCTGATTTGCCAGGGCAAGAAACTGAAATGCTATGACCCAAGCGGGGCTATCCTCTGGACATTTACCGCCAAAGACCTGATGCGCTGCGTGACTGTGGCAGACATCGATGGGGACGGGATAGAGGAGATTCTCTGTGGTGGAAACGATGAACACATTTATCTGTTGAATAAAAATGGTCATCTGCAAAAAAAACACAGAATGACTGAAAAACTGATCGTTGGCCAGGGCGGAACCGTGAACCCTTGCGTGAACAGCCTGCTGGCTGATGATTTCGGAGACCCTGGGAATATTCGAATTGTTGCCGGATGTACAAACTCACAGATAAGCATGTTCGATTTGCAGTTCAATCGTATCTGGAATCGTGGAGGCATGTATCATGGAGTCAGGGAGATCCGCAGTTCGGATCTGCAAAACGATGGCTGCACCTCTATCCTGGCTGCAGACCACTACGGGAGTGTTCACAATATTTCTTCCGAGGGGGAATACGCGGGCAGGATCTACTCTGAATTGGGAGATGTGGTATTCGACATAGGGGACATCAACGGAGACGGAAAGCTTGAGGTCATGAATGGTTCAAGCACAGGGACACTGGTTGCTTCCGACCCGAGCTACAATCACCTTTGGGAATTCAATACCCACGGTTACAACATTCGGCAGGTTTTGTGTATGGACCTGGATAATGACGGCCGATCCGAATCGCTTGTGGGGTCAGACACGGGATATGTTTATGCGCTCGACGCCAAAGGTCGAATAATTTGGCAAACTCAGCACAATTCCGCGGTCACAAACATGGCGATGCTCTACACGAACTCTGGAAAAGGAAGATTTGCTGTTGCCCTGGCCAATGGTGAAACCGTCATATGCAACGAGAGAGGCCAAAAAGTGGCACGTCACGTAGGTTCGGCGCCAGTAAAAGCCCTACTTCCAGTGGTTTCCGCAGATGAGAGTTGGCGCTTGCTAATCGTGGATTGCGAAGAAAGAATACGTGTGGTATCATAAACTCTTTTTGGTATATTAGCAGTTATTCCAAACAGCAGCGAATGGCATACCGACTCCAGGGCACTATGACAGAACAGCAGCTACATACGCTCATTCAGGAAACCGAAGATTTCCCTGTGCTTTCAGACGCGGCTACTGAGATTGTCAGGCTCACCAACGAGTTGAGCGCCCCCGTCAAGGAAGTCGCCGCTCTCTTGGAATCGGATCTTCTGCTCCTTAATAAGATGATGATAGTTGTCAACTCTCCATTCTACCGGTTTAGCGACCCTATAACAAAAATCGAACAGGAAATTTCGCTTCTTGGATACACGAAAATCAGCAACATGGCCGTCAGCCTCTCTCTGATGGATCAATTCCCACCTGAACAATCTGGTGAATACAATCTGGCACACCATTGGGAAGAAGCGATACGTACAGCCGTTGCCGCTGGAGAAGTTGCAGCCAGGCTCAAGGAAAATCTGGTAGAAGACCCGTTCACCCTGGGTATGTTGCTGAATGTCGGAAATTTGTTCTTTGCCAGCGAACTACCCATATCCTTTGGGAGAGCACTTGGGTATTCCCAGGCCCGAAATGTTCCTTCTGCGTGCGCTGAACGTGACGCAATTGGCGTTGATCACGGAAAAGCAGGTGCCCTGCTGTGCGAGCGATGGAACTTGTCCAGCAGCATTGCGGAACTGATAAGCAGGCATCACTTTTTTGAACTCGAAGAAGCGGTAGCCAAAGATCTCCTGCGGACCCTGGAGGTGATCAACCTGGCAAGTTTGATTTCGGACATGCTTTCTCATGAAGAACCTGAAGATTTCCGCGAAGGCGTGTATGAACGAGCAAAAGAGTTCTTCAATTTCTCTCCAGGGTGGGTCGATGAGATCCTGTCGAAAATTCCGGAACAAGTGCAAAAGATCGGATCTGCATTTTCGATTCCTCTACAGAACCAGACAGCCGATCGGGAGGACCCTTCCCTGTTCCTGGAGTTCTGTCCGAAATGCGATGGTCCAGGTGGTAGTAAGTTTTGTCAAGATTGTGGGGCGACTCTCGAGATTACAACTCAAAAGCCACAGCTGGATGTAACTAAAATCCTGATTGCAGAAGATTCCGCAGCAACCAGACTTGCGCTCTCGATATTGATACGACGACTTGGATTTACAGCCCTTGAAGCGATTAACGGTGCTGACGCTCTCAGACTTGCACGGAAGGAAAAGCCTGGCATGATCTTGATGGATGTCCAGATGCCTGGCATGGGAGGTCTAGAGGCGCTTTCTAAAATCCGAGCAGGACAAGAGACCGCTCATATTCCAGTAGTAATGCTGACGTCAATTACCAGTGCCGACACGGTCGTAGAGGCACTCCAGGCGGGTGCCAATGACTATGTCGTAAAGCCATTTACTGCATCCGTTATTCAGGACCGAGTTTCGAAGCACATGCATGTGGATGTCTGACTTTTCCTTATTCCTGGATCGTTTTCCAATCTTGCCTTCCCTCCAGATAGCAGATCAGAGTTTTATGCTCAGGTCCGTTGATGCCCCGGTTTAGCTGAAAGCCCCCCCTTTGGATAACCAAAGGGGGGGGCTCGTTGACCGCATTCTCGAGGGAACTCATGTAGCTAGGTCCGCGACACATTCCCTCAACTGACTTATTGTAAAGGGCTTTGGCAATGTGGCAGTAAACAACTGATCCTCTTCTCCCTGAAGTGGGTCGCTCCACCCTGTCATCAAGACGATGGGCGTATTTAGATTTATGCCACGCAGCTGCCTTGCTACCTCCACTCCATTCATCTCCGGCATCGACAGATCGAGAAGAACCACATCGTATGCGTTTGCTGAAAAGTAACCTATTCCTTCACTCCCCGAACTGGCCGAAGTAACGTGACACTCTGGAAGTCCCAAAACCAACAAGCTGCGAACAGCCTCATCGTCTTCAATAACCAGAACATCGCAGGATGGAACCTTTTCAACCGACGCCTTGACCTTCGCTGGGGCTTTCGAATTTCCAACGGGGAAGCGCAGAGTAAATCTTGTCCCCTTGCCCAACTCACTGATTACTTCAATCTTGCCGGACATTTTTTCTACAATTCGGTTGCAAACCGCCATTCCCAACCCATGACCTCTTTCCCCTTTGGTCGTGAAGAACATCTCCCCCAATCGCGTGATTGTCTCCTCATCCATCCCTTTACCTGTGTCCTCAACAGACAGACAAACTTCATCATCTTCATCCCAGGTACGAACTGTAATTTCACCCCCTTCAGACATGGCGTCAACTGAGTTGAAAATGAGATTTGTCAAAACTTCATCAACCTCCGCGATCTGGCCATCGATTTTAGATCTGGCTTCCAGTTCTGCGGTAACGAATATGGATCTCCCCTCGGATTCGGTCTGGTTCTTCCACTTTGGCCTGGAAGATTTGATTCCAGCATCGACCACTTCATTCAGATCTACCGGAACGGGTGCTGCTTTCACGTTCCCTGAAGATCCCCACTGAAGCCGGTTCACCAATTCTGACGCATTTTCAGCCGAAGATTTGATAATTCCTGCTAACTCTTTGGCTTCTTCAGGCAAATCTTTGTAGCCGTGAAGCAATTGGGCATACCCCAAAATACCGATCAACACATTATTGAAATCATGAGCCACGCCTGCCGCCATCTCCCCGACCAGACGTTGTCGCTCAAACCGAAGCATTTATTCCTCAAACTCGTTCTGGCTCGTCAGATCCCACCCTACCCCAACGATTCCCAGGATCTCACCATCTTTTGCTTGAATCAGCACAGTTCGCAACCGGATGGCCACAGACTCACCCGACTTGTGGCGGAACGAAACCTCACCTTTCCATTGGCCGTACAGGAGTGAACTTTCAAGAATCCCGCCGATTTGGTCGAGGTCTGCGATCACATCCCAAAGAAAGCTCCCAACAAGAGCAGTTGCACGGCAGCCCAAAATTCTGCCACATGCCTCATTCGCAAAAGTAATTCGACCTTCGAGATCAAAAATAACCGTCATGTCATTGGAGATTTCCATCGCCTGGGCAAAGAGGTACCTATGCGATTCTTCGTTCGATGAGAAACCTGACGGTATGGTAAACTGTCTCATATTTGAACCCCACATGTCACACTACGCAACCAATTTCTTGCATTTATAGAGTATATCCCAAAACTGCGTTGGTGTCAATCTGAATTGAATGAGGTGTCAAAGCTCGATAAATCAAACTGTTATTGACAATATACAGCCAAGTTCTATATTGCTACGCTGGTGCAATTCAACCATTCCCGCAGAGCCTCGTCTGATCTAGTCAAGACCACTCTCCAGGGCGGAGATTTGGAACAATGAATGAACCAAGAACGATTACTGATCGTTACCTGGTACTCGACCACTTGAGCCATGGCGGTGCAAGCGAAGTCTATAAAGTCCGGGATCAAGTGACCGGTGAAACTCTGGCCTTGAAGCATTTCGCGCATCTCAGAGGCAGCCCTGGCGAGATGAGACGCTTCAAAAGAGAATTTCAGCTTCTATCCAAGCTATCTCACCCAAACGTGGTCGAGGTTAAAGAAACCGGATCGGACGCTGACATCCCCTTCTTTACCATGGAATACCTGGAAGGTGCCTCCCTTGCAGATCTGCTGAAAGATAAGAGTTCTAAATTCCTGCATAGAATCAGAAGTGATTCTACCCTCCTCGATCACACGTCACCGCGAATTTTGATAGAGCATCCAATTTAGATCGTTTCGAGTCTCTGAGTCTTGTTTCCGTTGGTGAGGCCAAGCCACCTGTTAATCCTGCACCAATCCTCTCGACGTACGCGCACCCTGGCAAGTACTTCAAACGATCTTGTGCTTACCAGCGCGCTCAGTAACCCCCTCCCGGTCGCCCGCTACCTGTTCCTGATGATTGCATCTCACTAAATCATTGTCAAGCCCGACTGGTTTTGGTAATTTGGTTGCTACTCCTCCGCACTACTTCCTTCCTCCGCGACTTTTCCCGCATCTAAAGTTGCCGTCCAGATCCCAACAGAATAGTGGTATGAAAAAAATCCTCATTGTGGACCGTTTTCGGTTCTCCACGCTTATCGCAAAAATGCTACCCCAGGAAATATTCAAGACAGAAACTGCTTCTGATGGTATCGACGCAATTAGGCTGCTTTTGTCTACGAGGCCGGATATCGTTCTATCGAAGAGCGTATTTCGGGTGATAGTGTTCGTTTGGCTGAGTTGATCAGTATGAATCATCAGTATTCGGATGTAAAAACCATACTGATGTCTGTGAAACCATCCCCGGACGGAATCATACGCGCTCGAAATGCTGGCATCGACATATATTTTGCCAAACCATTCCGACCCAGTGAGCTGCGATCAAGGGTTGAGAGCCTCCTTGCCAGATCTTCTGCCGGCGACCAGGAGAACTCGGCCCAGGACAAAGATGGTCCAATGGAAAACCTTCGGGATCGATTAAAACAACTCGAGGGACCCCCGCCATTTCCGGCAACACATTCAGAAATCCTCAAACTGGCCAAGAGCGAGGACGCATCGAGTGAGGACATCGCTGAAAAGATCAAATTGGACCCGTCTCTCCTGGTCACGGTCTTCAAACTGGTTAATTCAGCAGGTTACGGCTTCAAGAAGAGGGTCGACTCCCTGAATCTTGCCGTTACGTTGCTCGGCCTCGAGGAGGTAGCGAACCTTGTCATGACGGCACAAATTTTTCAGAAACTTGGTGACCACGCGAACGGGGCAGGGCTGGACATACAGGAGTTTTGGAAGCACTCTGTTGGCACCGCCTTTGTTTCAAGGGCGATTGCAAGGAAGCTCCAGACCGAGATAGAATCCGCATTTTTGGCAGGCATGCTGCACGATCTTGGAAAGATTGTGCTCGACAGGTGTTTTGCCGACTATTACACAATTGTTCTTGAGAATGTCCAGAGCGGCGGGCGGCTGATACTGGAAGCGGAGAGTGATATTCTGGGAATAACCCATTCTGACGTGGGCGGTCAGTTGGCCTCCGAATGGAAATTCGCCGAAAATTACACAAGCGCAATACGTTTCCATCATCAGCCGGGTGATACGCAAAGATTCAATCGTTTGACGAGCGTGGTGCATCTGGCAGATCTGATATGCAGAAAAATAGGATATGGATCAGGAGGAGATCCTGAAATTCCGGATCTATCGGAGAGCGTTGCCGAGCGCTTTCATCTTGGAGAAAGAGGCATGGCGGCCTTGGAAAAAGCTGCGTAAATCGAGTTGGATGACGCGAATTCCTTTCTTACTGCGCTTGCAAGTTAGACGTTCCTACCAGCTAATCTCCCCACGTAAACAACACCTTGCCTGTCTTGCCCGTATCGAATACATCAAACGCCTGCACACCATCCTCAATCTTGAAGCGGTGTGTGATCAGATCCTCCAGCGGCAAATCCTTCCTCAACACAAAATCCACAAATTCTTCATGCAGGCCCATATTGTAAATCCACGAACCCTGGAGATGCAGCTGACGCATAATCATCAAACGGAGCGTGTCCACACGGAACGAGTCCCCGACTCCCACTACCGCAAGTCTCGCGGCCTTTGCAGCGCAAGCCATCATAGCTTCCTGCGCCTGAGGATTTCCAGAATAGTCCGCCCCTGCTTCTACTCCCTTTCCATTCGTCAGATCCATTATCTTCTCCACAGGGTCATCCTCGGAAACATGAACCGTATCAACTGCCCCTACCTTCATGGCTAGATCTAAACGCTCCTGAACAAGGTCCACTCCGATAACTCTTGCCCCTCTTGCAACAGCAAACATCACGGCACAAAGCCCGACAGGACCCAGACCGAAAATCGCTACCGTGTCTGCACCGGACACACCGATGCGCTTGATGGATTGGTAAGCGGTACCTCCCGCACAGGCGAGCACGGCTGCCCTCTCAAAACTCAGAGCATCGGGTACAGGCAGGCAGTTGCGTTCAGGAGCAAGGATATAATCGGCAGCGGAACCGTTGTGAGCAGAACCATAGCCCCTGCGTTCTGAACAAAACATCACATCTCCACTTAAACAATACCCACATCTGCCGCATCCAATGTGCTGATACACGGTTACCCTGTCTCCAGGTTTCACTGTGCCCACTTGTGAACCAACAGCCTCAACCACTCCGCACGGCTCGTGACCGGTAATCGTGTCTGGAGATCCATGGAAGGACTGTCTGAATGCGGCAAGTTCCTCCCAGGTCTTCCGGAAAAAGTGCATATCCGTGCCGCAGATCGACGAAACCTTCATACGCACCAGAACTTCACCGGACCCCGGTTCCGGTTTCGGGAATTCCCTGACCTCTGACTTTCGGCTTCCTTTAAAAATGACGCCTTTCATCAGCTGCTCCCTCTGAAGACTACTGGATTTTTTCGATTGGGTAAATCAGCCCCGAGGCATCTACAGTGCAAATCCACTGCTCTCCCGGCTCGGGATACATGCCTGCAGTTGGGCTGAGATTCAGATCATCTGTCCAACCCGGAAATCTTGCAACGGGCAAAGCTCCCTGGCCTTCATGAAACATGAGCGGCACGTTCTCTATGAGATTCTCATCATGTTTCGCTTTTTCGCAATTCCGCAAAATAAAATCGTGAAGGTTGGTTTGTAATTCGATATCTATCGAATAAATATTCTTCGTATCCTCTTGCTGTTCTGACTCTGTCTCCCCCGAGTCACCCATTGCCCCACTCTCATTTGCCTCGTCAAATCCAGAAGCCTTTCTTCCGAATCTTGCCTTGATTCCTCCGGGAATTCCCCAGCGATTCTCCTGCTGCTTCTTTGCAGTCAGCCGTATGGGTGTTGTTGTCTCCCGTGGCGCCTCCAGATTTGGTTCGCGTTTGCCAGAGAATGATACCGTGCCCCCTATCGAAGGTCGTGCGTCTTGTGCATCTGCTTGGGATACCGCAGAAGTGGGTGATCGCCCGGGTGCTCTCAAGGAATCCCTTCTACCCACCTCGTCTGCTTCAGCACACAATTCCCTCGTCAAAACTCGAATGCTCATTTGGCTACCCCACCTGAATTTTCCAAAATTAGTTCCAGCGGATGCCAGACTCTCTTTCCTGTCCCTTCGGCCACGTGTATTCGACAGACGCTGCTCTCTGTAACGATTTCGTCGACTCCAGATTCTGCGAACGCCTGGAAAAGGGGTTCCCCTACGGCCTGTGAGAGTTCGTATCCCAGCATGCCCTTCTTCAGACCAAAGGTCCCACCCATACCACAACAGGTTCCAGTCTCCACAACCTCAACCTTGGCACCGCGGCGTCTGAGGTAACTCATTGCATGGTCTCCCCGTCCCAATGGGCGCTGATGACATGAGATATGGAATCCAAATCGCCGGCCATCTAGAGATTTGTCCTGGAACTCACCCTCCAGCAACTCCAGATACTCGAAGAGCTCGAATGTTGCGCCGGCCACTCCTACGGATTCCGGGGACTTTCCCAGTAGCTTGGGATAGGACTCCTTCAGACAATAGGCCGCCGTTGGCTCTGTTGTTACCACATCGTAACCCGCTTCCACAAGAGGCGCAAAGGCTCGCACATTCTCCAGGGCAACTTGCTTCGCCTTCTTCAAATCTCCGTATCCAATATAGGGGTATCCACAACCGCGCTGGGGTGGTAGAACCACGTGGCATCCGTGTTCTTCCAATCGTTCTACCGCTGCCATGCCAAGGTTGGGGGCGTTGTAGTTTGCATACAGATCGACAAAGAATGCAACCCTGCGGGTCGGGTTCGCCGCATTACGTTCCTCTCTGTTCAGGAAACGCTTCCGCAGCGTGTTGCGATTAAACTTCGGCAGCTCCCTGCGTCGGTCTATACCAGTCGCTTTTTCCATAAGAAAACGGAATGGTTTGTTGCGCATTGCCCAATTGGAAAATGGCGTCGTGGCACATCCGAATTTCGAGAAGGGCTCGGCGGCCATAAGCAACCTGTTTACCCGGCTGTGAGGATGATTTTCACTATCCTTATCCTTAACCTCTGCAATCATCATCGGGATGTCTATTTCTGCGGGACAGATCTCCTTACATAATCCACAAGAAATACAAAGGTGGGCGAAATCCCCAGCTTCTTCCAGCCCGTGAACCTCCGACGTCCATGGGATACCGATTGGGCCTGGATAAATATGCCCGAAGGTATGGCCGCCCACGACACCGTAGGTAGGACAGATATTCATGCAGGCTCCGCATCGGATGCAGTTCAGCGCATCTTTAAAAACCGGATCCTCCTTCATTTTGGTACGACCATTGTCCAGAATAATGATGTGAGACTCCCGTGGTTTTCGACCATCTCCTTCTCCCAGCGGAGATCTCCCAGCCATCAGGGTGACATACGTCGTGAGGTGCTGCCCGACGGCACTTATCGGATGTGCCAATATCATCTGAATCGCATCATCGATGGTATCGACGATCTTTTCCCTTCCCATGATGCAGATGTGGGTATCTGGAATACTTGAAACGAGCCGGGCATTCCCTTCGTTGGTTTCAATAGCTATGGCGCCCGTTTCGGCAATGCCCACATTTGCCCCGGTCATTCCAATATCGGCGTTCAGGAAAATTGGCCGCAAATAAGTGCGCACGATCTTCATGATGGCACCCACATCATTCGGCACTTCCCCACCCGTTACTTCTTCGAAAATTTTCGCAACCTCCACCGCTGTCTTGTGGACTGCAGGAAAAACAAGGTGATACGGCTTTTCGCCCACTTTTTGAATAATCAGCTCTCCAAGATCGGTCTCGATCACCTCAATTCCGGCATCTTCCATCGGGTGATTGACTTCTATCTCCTCACTTGTGAGGGATTTGGATTTCGCTACCGTTTTCGCATTTTTCTCCTCTGCAATTTCGAGGATATACGAAATCGCCTCCGCACCGTCCTGCGCCAGAAACACGGCAGCGCCCCTCTCCTCGATCTTTCCTGCGAATCTTGCTACCAGATCATCCTGCTGTTCGAGACACCGGTCCTTGATCGCCCGTACTTCTTTTCTGAACGTCTCGCCACCGGGAAGGGAATTCAGTGCAGTTCTCCTGCTGTCCCTGCCTCGCTTCATGGCACTATATAAAGCATCGCGCTTCGGCTTCTTTGCCAATGCGTCTTCTATCTGATCAGAAAGCCGGTCATATCTGTTCATACCTTCCCGCCACCCTTTCCTGGCAACCATCCGCCCAATTGATCACGCCTTACTCCGAAACTCCGGAAACAATGACAGTATGCGCCACCTCAGGACCATGCACACCAAGTGTGAGACGCATTTCGATATCCGCCGTCCTGCTGGGTCCAGAAATAAACGTGGCAGTTGCATGCTCGGCATTCTCTTGGAAGAATGCCCGCAAGGGGCCACTTGCCTCTTTCAACGTGGCCCTCAAATCCCCTTCCCAAACCACACCGACATGCACTCTCGGTAGAGAAGATACTAGACGAGTGGCATCATTTGTTGTCATTTCGATCAACGCACCCGCCTCGGCGATCGCCAACTCTGCGTGAGTCACCCCCACGTGAGACTGATCAACAGATTGAGGCAAGAGCGCATTGTCAAAAGGAGGCTTCAGCAGTTCAATCTCGTCTGCCTGGCAGCGTTTTTCGATTGCTTCCAACAATCGTGTAGGGAGCTCTCCAACCGCCAACCGATTTCCCGCTGTTTCCTTCAGCACGCCAATGATCGCTTCCGCTGCAAGAGTCACATCCTCGACCAGATGAACATGACCTGAGAGGGTTTCGTATTTTGTTTTGAACTGCTCTACCAGAGTTTCGGTCATACCTTAAAAAAATCCTTTCGAATGCGTAGTCCCGTTCTGTAAAGTGCGAACTAAAACTAACCCTTCTGCTGCTCCGAATCAAGCCTATATTCAGAATTCCACTCAATGCCATTTACCATCCAGTTCTCTCTTGTCCGCCGGGATGTGAAGGGTGTATATTTGCTCATCGATCAGGCATTGCAAGATCATAAAGCATACCAATGAAACAGTTTCCTGGAGCGTTTGAAAATGGACGAAAAAACAAAGGTGGTGCAAGTCGGAATGGGCCCATTGGGTCAAATGATCAGTCCTCATCTTTCGGAACGGGGGCACATTGAAATTTGTGCTGCAGCCGATATTAATCCGGAAATGGAAGGGGTTACCCTCGCCAAGCTGTGCGGCATCACTTCAGGTGTTTCCATTACCTGTGATCTGGCAGCCGCTCTTTCGAAACAGCCAGATGTGGCGGTTATTACGACCGTTTCAGCAATCGAGGCCATCCTCCCACTCATCGAGGAAGTGGTTTCACGAGGCATTCATGTGGTGTCAACGTGTGAGGAACTTTCCTACCCATGGATCGCACATCCCGAAGCCGCATCACATATAGACCAGTTGGCCCGGGACAACAACGTCACGGTTCTTGGAACCGGAGTAAATCCGGGGTTTCTGATGGATTTTCTGCCGGTCGCTACCACTGCAGTGTGTCGAGAGGTCAAACACATACTTGTAGAGCGGATCCAGGACGCCTCCTTCAGGAGACTCCCTTTTCGTCAGAAGATTGGCGCCGGTCTTAAGGAATCAGAATTCCGTGATCTTACAGCGCAGGGCAAGATCAGGCACGTTGGACTTACCGAATCCATGCATATGATTGCGTCAAAGCTGGGATGGCACCTGGATCACACGGAAGACACTGTGCAGCCTGTCATTGCCACAGAACGGGTCAGCGGAGCGGGCTGGGCAATTGAAGAAGGATATGCTACGGGTGTCAACCAGATCGGGAAAGGAATTGCGGGGGACAAGGAGGTCCTGCGCCTTGTATTCCGGGCGTGTGTGGGTGAATCGGATCCACGGGACAGGGTAAAAATAGAGGGTACTCCTGAAGTCGATCTTACAATCGGGGGCGGCGTAAATGGCGATGTCGCCACCTGCGCGATTGTCACCAACGCAGTCTCAGCCGTTCGGGGTGCGCTTCCGGGGCTGCGTACTATGGCGGATATCTCCCCTCTCTCCTGTATCAACTGAGCGATCGGACACGATCGCTCGTATGCCGGACGACACAAGGTAGCAACCTGTGTCATTTCGGGAATCGTATGGCAGCACGAGATCAGCATATTTCCGGCTGGCAGCCGTGTGAACCTCGAAATTTGGAATCACGTCTCTGCGATACCATGCCGTAGCCTGTTCGAGCGTCATGTTGCCCCTGGACGTATCTCTGAGCATACGCCTGAGTACTCGCTCGTGAGGATCCACATCTAAGTACAGCTTCCAATCCATGAGTTTGCGTAACGCCAGGTGAGTAAAAACCAGATGTCCTTCTACGATCAACAAAGGGCCGGGTCGGATTTTGCGAACTGCGATCTGTCCGGCGAACGCGCTTGTTCCTGACACGGGTTCCTCAACTGTTCGTCCGGCTCTGAGGTTCTCCACATTGGTAACCAGTGCATCCCAGACTACTGCAGAGGGATGGTTCGAGGTCCGCACACGCGCTCTGTCATCGACCGGATAGTCCATCCAATCTCGAAAGTAACGATCCTGATTTATAACTTCAGGCTCGAGATCTGACAGGGAGTCGGCGAGCGATCGGGAAAATGTGGATTTACCGGAGGCCGATCCACCGCATATTCCAATAACGACCAAGGTCATCCTCTCCTTGAATTCAATTTCATGCCCAGGGATTCGATTTGATGTCAGTTTTCTTCACAGAAGGAACTGTAAGCCCAATAGAAACGCAATGCAATTTTTGTTGACAGACAGGAACATAGAAGCTAAGTTCCGGATCGCATAAGCGTCTGATTCATATGTAGTTTTCCGGAATATTACAACCCACTGAGAGCCCAAAAGGAGAACGTACAAAAATGCCAGCCTGTCGTTTAGGTGCCCACACATTCATCTTTCAGCAGTACGGCTTCGATCCGGTCACGCAGCTGGGAAAAATACTTACGGCGGTGGCCGAATCCGGGTTTGATGCGGTGGAACTGACGAACAGTTCGCTAGGGGGAGAGTCCTACAAGTCCCAGGTTCGAAGTGCCTTGAACAGTACAGGCCTGGATCTGATCGGCGCGTCTCATGGGATGCCTCTGTGGAACGTATCCGAGTATGAGCGCAATTTCGAAATCCTGGACGAGTACAGTGATCGCCTGTCGAGCATGGGCGAGAATCTGAAATGCGGAATGAGCTGCAACGGGAAGGATTTTGCCAAGAGATCCAGTGCTGAAAACGACCACCTCATCAGTGCATGGATCGAAGTGTCGGAAATGTTCCGATCGAAGGACCTGGAACTGAATTATCACAACCATGGCGAGTCACCCAAGGACATTGAGTTTGTCCTCGAGAATGTACCGGAAGACACCTTGTTGATGGGCCCGGATCTGGATTGGCTTAGAGTTGGCGGAACGGATCCGGATGCCTTTCTCAGAGAGCACTCCGATCGCATTTCTCTGATTCACATTCGCGACTACCACCTCGGAGGCGACAGAACACAAGCCCTTGGCGAAGGCGAGGTGGATTTTTCCAAGCTGGGCAAGTTACTGGAAGAAATAGAATTTGAAGGAGACCTGGTGGTGGAACTTGCTCTCCCTTCGGGAACCCGCCCGGACCGCCCGATTGTCGAACTGCTCCAAACCTCAAGAGAGCATATCAGATCTTGTATGGGTCTGTGAACGAACATCTTGCGAGATTCCTTCCACAACTGTTGCAAAATAACCACACATGTGTTATTCTTTCACATAAGCCATCCTTTGATTCACGGATCGAACTATCAATACAACTATTTATAAATAAATATTTTATGTGCGTTATTGATGCACAACGTTCGTATCACCGACACGGGTACGGTTCTTGCCTGAACTGAAAGCATCACGGTCAAATTTCGACTTTCAGCGAGGTAATGCATGGACCTTCTTACGATCCGGATTCTCCTCTTCACCCTTTCCCTGCTCAGCACATTCCCCTTGCTGGCTGGAAATGGGACCGGATACGTAATTGAACGTATTGAAGTGAGGGGTAACGAAAAGACAAAAGTCGAGTTCATAATCCGTTCACTGCCTTTACGCCAGGGAGACCGGATCACGCCCGGTGGAATGGATGCCAGCAGGGAATCCCTTTACCGCACGCGCCTGTTTAGAACCGTGCACGTTGCTTCCAAACCTGGTACTGAAAAAGGCCAGGCAGTCCTGGTAGTCTTTGTAGACGAAAAGAGATTTGGGGACATCGGCGCGAGTTTCGAATACACGGAATTGGATGGCTTTGGCCTTGCCGTGGACGCCTTTCACGCCAACCTATGGGGCGAGGGTAAGACGGTAGGATCCGAGTTTTTGCATGGAGAGAGACTTGAGTCGTGGGGATTCTACTACTCCGATCCCTGGCTGACGAATTCTGGACTCTCTCTGCATTTGCAGACTTCTGTTTCTTCATCAGACAGGGACCTTTATCCAAACAGAAGGCTCGATGCCAGTGGAACATACGATCTGTCGCGGACAGGCGGGTCCATTGGCGTTGGGCAAACTATTGGCAAGAGCTACCGTCTGATCTACCGTTATACCTATGACGAAGTCCAGATCGGTAGTTTCGTCGCGCCCACCATCCGAGTGGGTAGTGTCAATTTTGAGCAGGAAGTCCAATCTTCAGTGGGCAGAGAACCTGTAGCCTATCTCGGTCTTGATTTTCACCATCAACCCAAGGGCGTGGCGTGGGGCAGTAGCCCTGGACTGGACCTCCGGATCCAGGCAGATTACTCGTCCACGGTCATTGGATCCAAGTCGAATTTCTTGAGGTTACAAACGCAAATCTACCGGCACTTTCAGGCTCTGCCCGGACAGATATTTTCAGTTGGTGCGCGAGCCGGAACCATTGTTGGCACTCCTCCATTCTATGAACGCTTCTTACTGGAAGGTTCTAATCAACTGCGGGGGTTCGAACCCCGAGGGTTTGGCTCCGAGGGCGGCAGCAAGTTTGTTTCCACGGAGGCCATCTATTCAATAACGATGAAACCGGTGGGCAGACTGTATGTGTTTGGCGAATGGGCTGCAATCAGAAGAACACGCAACCAGATCGACAAGACTGGATCAGACGGAACGATCGGAATTGGTATCCTCTTGTTCCACAGAGTGGATCTGAGCTTCGGGATCGGAACCGGTACCCTCATTGTCAAGTCACACAGGTTTGGCGGCATAAACGTTGGGCTATAGATGGGAGGTCGGGAGATCCAGATGCGCCGCAAGACAGGCATACGGGTGGCAATCCGGCAGAGTTGGTTCTTCTGGCTTTGCCTCCTTTTTTTTATGTCCGTTCCAGTCCATTCTCAGACCGAGAGAGTAGTCATAGATAACCACAGACTCTATACAGCTGGTGATTCTCTCAATCTAGCAGTTGAGCTTGATTCACTGTTCTCCCGGAGGGCGTTAGACGCGATCGAATCAGGAATGATCACATCGGTTGTTTACGAATTTAGGATCAACCGCCAGAACAATTCCAGATTTCTGGATCACTCGGTACTTATGCGCCTGGAACACGATATTTGGGAAGGTCAATACCTTGTGATCAGGCAGAGCAACACCCCGGATACACTCAAGACCAACCAATTCTCGATCGCGGAAACATATTGTTCCAAAATTTCGAATATCTCGCTTGGGCCACTGCCCGCTCAACCTGTGAATCTGTATTTACAAATGAGAATCGCAGTAAATCCAATTTCCCTGGAGCAGGAACGCAGAACAAGAAACTGGCTCAATGTCTTGCAGGAAGGCAGCCTGTTGGAGCTGTTCATTACTTTGGACAGACCAGCAGACCGTACGAAGTGGATCGAAATTGAACGCTTCAACACCGGAGATTTGAGATGAGATCTCTGTCGATCAGATGGCGATTCATCCTTGCTTTGATGTCCTTATCGCTTGCAACGACAGCCTCGTTGACTTTGATCGCACAATACTTCCTGGAATCAAGCCTCGATGCACAAAGTGGTATGCGAGACCGTACAGGACAGACCCTTGCAGACGCGCTTTCCCTGGCCAAGGAAAACTATGCTTCTCGCAAAGAGGCACTGATGAATATTGGGATGGAACTTTTCGATTCAACAGTACTTTCCGATTCCTACCGTAATAACAGCGTAGAGCCGATCCACCTTTTCCTGGTTGAGAGAAAACTCCCCGTTCACAGTCAGGAATTCTTGAACTTGGATGCGCTTGCCAGCGCCGATCTGAGCCAGTATCTAGAATCTAGGCCAATCGTATTCAAGCACCCCGGCGTGGCCAATCTGCTTCAACTCCTGGTTCCGGTGCGGGACAACGGAGAAACCATTGGAGTCCTTGTTGCCACGACTCCCCTGGACGAGCTGCTGCGCCTGGAAGAAGCCGCCCAGGCGTTGCAATACTTCGACATGATTGAAACCGACCTTAGGGAGAAATTCAATCTGGCATTTCTCATCACAGCTGCCGGACTACTGTTGCTTTCCTGCATTGTCGGAATCCGTACCGGATTTGGGGTCACCAATTCCCTGACCGAGCTCGTAAAGGGCACAACTGAACTTGCGAGAGACAATCTGGATTACAGAATACCTACAGGTCGTGAGGATGAAATTGGCAAACTGATCAATTCGTTCAACCAGATGGCGGAAGATCTGAAACAGAACAGAAGGTTGCGGGTCGAGGCAGAGAAAATAGCCGCCTGGAGAGAAATTGCCCGTAGACTCGCGCATGAAATCAAAAATCCCCTCACACCCATCCAACTCACTGTCCAGCAGATGAGGGACAAGTACACCGGATCGGATGCAGCCTACAAGAAACTGGTTTCCGACTGCACAGAAATAGTGACCGAGGAAGTCGAGAGCCTTAGAATCCTGGTACAGGAATTCGCAGAATTCGCAAGGATGCCTTCACTGTCTCTTGGCAGGCAGGACTTGAATCAGATACTGCAAGATGTTACTCGGCTGTACCCTGAATCTAAAATACAATTGGAATTGAACCCGGACTTACCTGAACTGGACCTGGACAATGAACAGATGCGCAGGGTATTGATTAACCTTGTGGAAAACGGACTGGAGGCTGCGGGAGATTCAGGGGTGATCAGTATCCACTCACGGATTCAGGATAGGACAGTGGTCCTGGTTATCGGAGACAATGGAAGCGGTGTTCCGGACACCGACCGCGACCGGATTTTTCAACCCTATGTGTCTTCCAAGAGCAGCGGAATGGGCCTTGGACTGGCCGTGGTGAGAAGCATAGTAGAAAACCACCGAGGCACCATAAGTGTAGCGGATGGTCCAGATGGCGGCGCACAATTCGAAATAGCTTTCCCGATCCCTGATGGCAGTGTAGATAAAGCGGAGGTAAGCACATGACTGGTCAGAGAATCCTTGTGGTGGATGATGAACGCAATATTCGCCGCTCACTTGAGATGATCTTGACAGGTGAAGGATATGAGGTGATCTGTGTCCCATCGGGCAGGGAGGCCATCGAAACCATCAAGGATGACAAACCACACGTTGTTCTACTGGACATCGTGCTCCCGGGAATGAACGGAATCGAAGTCCTCCGGAGCGTCCGGGAATCAAATCCCGATTTATCAGTGATCATGATCTCCGGACACGGCACGGTTCAGGACGCTGTGATGGCCACCAAGCTTGGAGCTTATGACTTTCTGGAAAAACCCCTGTCTCGAGAGAAAGTTTTGCTGACGGTGGCGCATGCACTGGAAAATGTGGTACTTTCAATTGAAAACAAATCACTCAGACGTAAAATCGAATCAAAATTTGAAATGGTTGGTCAAAGCAAGGCGATTGGCGCAATAAGGGAGCAGATTGAAAAGGTAGCGCCAACCAACGGCAGAGTACTGATCCTTGGTGAAAGTGGAACAGGAAAAGAATTGATTGCCCGAGACATGCACAGGAACAGCAAGCGGAATTCCGGAGCCTTCATAAAGGTCAATTGTGCAGCGATTCCCGAAGAACTGATCGAAAGCGAATTGTTCGGAAGCGACAGAGGCGCGTTTACCGGCGCCGTTAAAACGCGCGACGGAAAATTTCTGCAGGCGGATCAGGGCACTTTGCTGCTGGATGAAATTGGAGACATGAGTCAAAGTGTCCAGGCAAAAGTGCTCCGGGCGCTTGAGCAGGGAGAATTTGAAAGAGTGGGTGGATCGGAAACCATCAAGGTGGACGTTCGTGTGATAGCCGCAACCAACAAGGACTTGCAAAAGCTCGTGCAGGACGGAGAATTCAGAGAGGATCTGTTTTTCAGATTGAATGTAGTGCCTCTTGTCGCGCCACCACTTCGCCAGCGAAAAGACGATGTCCCCGTTCTTGCCGAGCACTTTCTGAAGCAATATGCTGAGGAAAATGACTTCCTGCCGAAACAGTTGTCGCCGGACGCACTCGAGATACTCTGCAAATATGACTGGCCTGGAAACATCAGGGAACTCAAAAATCTCGTTGAACGTTTATCGATCATGGTCTCCGCGGACACAATCACCGTAAATGACCTACCTGAGATGACCGGGTCTAAACTCACGCGTCATCAAGATGGACCCGCCGTTCCATGTCTCGATTCTGGACAAACACTTCGGGAAGTTCGCGAAACAGTCGAACAGGGATACATATTAGAGGCTCTTAAGGCCTATGACTGGAATGTGACGCAGGCAGCTCGAGTGCTGGGCATTGAGCGTACAAATCTGCACAAGAAAATAAAGTATTACCAGATCGAGCGATGAGGAGGACCACGAATCACCATCGCCCGACCTTTTCGCTTATAGAAGGCTTATACCCTGCACGGGCTACAAGTGTAAAGTGCACCGTCGCAACGCTGTATCCCCAAGCATGAAATTCCTAAAATCCAATTGATGCACAAACTAACCCGCGTAAATTTCTCGTGGCGTCTCTCAATCTCACAAAGGATTCATTTTTGGCCAGATTGATCACATTTTTGGCTTTGCTCCTTCTACTGCCTATCGGCTCTCAGAAGGTCTATTCCCAAATTTCAATCAAGACCTGGGCAAAAAGCCTTTCCAAATCCGCCCAGGTTCGGTATAACCGGGTCGAAGGGATGTTTCTGGGCTATAAACTAAATGTGCCACTCAAATCGGTTGAGCATGTGAGCATGTTCGCGGGAGGAGGATTCGGAGCGAACAATCGATCCTTAAAATGGGAAGGTGGAATCGGTTACCAATCCAGCATTCTCAATGTAAGATTCTCGGTATTTGACAGGACCGAAACAAATGATAGGGAAATCGTACAGGTGGGCGAGAACTCCATATACACGCTCATGCTCAAATGGGACTACATGGATTACTTTCGCGCCAAGAACGGATTCGAGGTAAAGGGAAGATACAGATTCAGGAGGCACCTGAATCTCCTGGGCCGATTGACGGCCTTTACCTATGAAAGTATGCCCATGACCTTCACCACCGGATGGAGTGTCTTTCATCGCGGGAGGCCGTTCAGAGTGAATCCCGCAATCCAGCCAGGAGATGCAGGGTTGATTCAGCTGGGCGCAGTATTCGACAACAGGATCCGGAGCCCGCTATTCAGAAACGCGTGGTATTTGAACGCACTATACGAAAGAGGATTTCGCGAATTTGAATACAATGGGTTCCTGCTGGCGGCAAAAAGACACCAGAAACTCATCTTCGGAGACCAGGCGGTCATCCTTCAAGCGCGAATGGGAACCAGACAGAGTACAGCGGAACAGGTATTGTTCGACCTGGGAGGATTCAGCACGTTGCGCGGATACGAGATCAAGGAGTTTACGGGAAACAGGATGATCCTGCTTAGCGCAGACTATATGTTCAGGGGAGACGCACTCAGCCGCATCCCCCTCCCGGGATTCCATTTGCTGAATCTGCTGTTGTTCTACGACACCGGATGGGTGGCATCCGTTCCAAGAACCGCCAGTTTACTCGAGGGATTCGGAGACCTCAAACTGAATGAGTTCAAATCCAACTATGGGATCGCTGTGGCCCTTCCTCGCCAGCTCCTCAGAATAAATTTGGCGAAAAGAACGGACAGAAGCTCCGATGCGTGGGTCCTCACTGCGAGACTCAAACGAGAATTCTGAATTCCTTCGACACTCCCCCATCAGCTTGTCCAACCCGGATACGCTTGCACCCCTCCTAAATCCAGAACAAAAAAAACAAAGGCAGGGCGACCACGCGGATCGCCCTGCCTGAATTTGCAAGCTTGCTGATAAGCACCAATAAACTAGAGCTTTCTTGCACCCCGCTTCAAGGCTTCTGCCTTGTTGGTCTGCTCCCATGAAAAACCCTTTCGACCAAAGTGGCCATAGGCAGCGGTCTCCAGATAGATGGGTCGGAGCAACTTCAAAGACTTGATGATCCCGGTGGGAGTAAGAACGAAATGTTCCCGAATCAGTTCTGAAATCGATTCATTCGGAATCTTTTCAGTACCAAACGTATCGACCACTATCGAAACTGGCTCCGCAACACCAATCGCATATGCCAGCTGTACTTCGCACCGTCCCGCCAAATCCGCCTTCACCACATTCTTTGCAACATGCCGGGCTGCATAGTGCGCGCTTCTGTCTACCTTGCTCGGATCCTTCCCCGAGAATGCGCCTCCTCCGTGGCGACCCATTCCGCCGTAGGTATCGACAATAATCTTGCGTCCTGTCAGTCCGGTATCCCCGTGTGGACCACCAACAACGAAGCGACCGGTCGGATTGATGTGATAAATCGTATCCTTGTCCAGATACCGTGCAGGAATGACCTTCTTGATCACGTGCTTGATCATGTCGTTCGCTATTTTTCTATGGCTGGCGCTCGGATCGTGCTGAGTGGAAATGACCACGGTGTGTACACGAACAGGTTTCTCTCCTTCATACTCTACCGTCACCTGAGACTTGCTGTCAGGTCGCAGATAGGGCAAGGTTCCATTCTTCCGCAGTTTGGCAAGATGCTGAACAAGCTTGTGAGAAAGCATGATTGGCATCGGCATCAACTCTGGCGTCTCACGACAGGCATAACCAAACATCATGCCCTGGTCGCCCGCACCCTGCTCTTCGTGCAACCCCTCGCCTGCACTCACGCCCAGAGAAATGTCGGGAGACTGTGTGTGGAGCGCTATGAGGATCCCGCATGAGCGATAATCGAATCCATACTCCGAATCCGTATACCCTATATCTTTGATCGTGTTCCGAACGATCTCCTGAATGTCCACCTGGGCCTTTGTGGTCACCTCTCCTGATACGATAACCTGGCCGGTTGTAACAAGGGTCTCGCAGGCCACACGTGATCGGGGATCCTGAGCAAGCATCGCATCCAGGACGGCATCGGAAATCTGATCGCTGATCTTGTCCGGATGTCCTTCGGATACGGATTCAGAAGTAAAAAGACGCCCCATAAAATTGAACTCTCCTTTAAATGGAAATGAATACCAGGATGTTTCTATCAGTACAAACTAACCTCGGACGAATCACCCACATTGAGCTTTCTTGGACCTGCCTCCACCACCGCATTTGCTCCAACCAGAGACCGCTCCAGGAAACAGCCATCGACGCGTGCACCTTCACCTATGATGGAATCTCGAATGACCGCGTCAGACACCCTGGCGCCATCTCCCACGGAAACATAGGGACCCAGAACAGATTTCTCGATCACCGCAGATTCTGAAACAAAAACGGGAGGCACAAGGATCACACCATCTCTGGTGGTCACCGTGGCCCGATGGTCCAGCAGGTGTCGGTTGGTTTCCAACAAGGCGTCGGGAGCCCCACAGTCGAACCAGTGGTCCACCTGGAATGCTTCCAGATTCGCTCCACTTTCTACCATAAGCCCAAAGGCATCTGTAAGCTGATACTCGCCCTGGGTGCGCAAATTCTGCTGCATCAGTTTATCGAGACTCTCAAACAATAACTCGCTTCGGCGTATGTAATTGATTCCAACGATCGCCAGGTCCGACACGAACTCCTCTGGTTTTTCGACCAGGCGAGTGATCCTCTTTCCCTCAACCTTTACCACACCGAATCGCCGTGGATCTTCTACTCGTTGGACGCCGATGGCACCGTCGACCTCCACGGAGACCGCCGACGAAAAATCACCTTCGATAATAGTGTCCCCATAGATGATCAGTGTGGGATGACCCTCTGCCCATTCTCTTGTAAGGAAAACAGCGTGGCCTAGCCCCTGCTGTTTATCCTGAATAACGGGAACAATTTCACAAGACCCGTACTCCCGCTCCGCATACTCGACGATCTGATCTCCCATATAGCCGACAACCAGGGCTACTTTGCGAATTCCTAGCCCAACCACCTTGTCCAGAATATATCCGAGAATGGGTTTCCCTGCGACATGCAGCAACGGCTTTGGCGTTGTGTGAGTATGGGGGCGCAGTCGGCTGCCCATGCCAGCAGCGGGAATAACAGCCCAACTATCTGCAAGATCGATCAAAGAATTGCCTCCCCTCCAGCTTTCACATCAACACGGAGCGATTCGGATTCCAGATCAAGATACATAGGATCAGGCAGGACCTGCCTGACTTCCGCCGGCAAGACATCCTGAAGATAGGACTGAATCTCCGCCCTCGTCCTGAGGGTAAGCACGTGGTTGGCGATAAGGGTTGCATCTACTTTTGTGATGGACCGAATAGTTCGCTTCATCTCGGGCAATGCACGTGGACTCATGCTGAATCCATCCACCCCCAGGCCCAACAGCAGCAGACCGCACCAGGGATCACCCGCCATTTCTCCACAGACACTCACAGGAATATTCTTGTCGTGGCCTGCATCCACCACGGATTTTATCAAGCGCAGTACACCAGGATGGAACGGATCGTATAGATAGGCCACACGCTCATTTCCCCGGTCTACAGCAATGGTGTACTGGATCAGATCATTTGTTCCGATACTGAAGAAATCGACCTCTTCGGCCAATTGATCCGCGACCAGGGCCGCCGATGGCACTTCGATCATAGCCCCGATTTTGCACGCCTCGTCAAAGGGTACGTCCTCTTTCCTGAGGTCCTCACGTGCATCCTCGAGCACCGACTTGGCCTCGATCAGTTCCTCTACCCCAGAAATCATCGGGAACATGATCCGTACGTTACCCTCCGCACTGGCCCTGAGAATGGCCCTGAGTTGAGACCGAAACAGATCCCGGTTTGCCAGACACAACCGAATGGCTCGCCAGCCCAGAAAGGGGTTCATTTCCTGAGTATGGTGAAACACGTATAAAAGCTTGTCCCCACCAAGGTCCAGCGTCCGAATCACTACCGGTTCCGGGGCCACATCTCGGGCAAGCTTGCTGTATGCACGAAACTGCTCCTCCTCAGTTGGGAGCCGCGAACTCATTAAATAGAGGTATTCCGTTCGATAGAGCCCAATACCTTCGGCGCCGTATCTGATGGCGGGAACAACCTCTTCGGGAAGCTCGATATTGCCCTGGAGGTTTACTCGAACACCATCCAGCGTAACTGCCGGCATCTCCCGGAATGTAAGAAGCCCTTCCTTCACCTCCTCGAGTCGTCGTGCCTCGGCCTGGTATCTCGTTAATATTTCGTGATCGGGATTCAGAAAGGCCAGGCCACGACGTCCATCCACAATCGCCATATCCCCGGGGTTTGCGGAGGATAGGGCGCCCTCGACACCCAGAACAGCAGGGATTTCAAGACCGCGTGCCATAATCGCCGCGTGTGACGTGGATCCACCAACTTCGGTAATGAACCCCAATACCTGGTCACGATCCATGTGCGCAGTATCTGACGGCGACAAGTCGTGGGCGATTACGATCGCCTCGCCCGTGATGCGATCCAGCAGGTGATCTTCCCGATGACACAACTTTGCAAGAACGCGCTTCTCAATATCCAGAATATCTGCTCTGCGAGCTCTGTAGAACTCATCCTGAATCGCGTCGAACTGCTTACGTATCCGCTGAAAAGTTTGCCAGAACGCGTGCTCTGCGGTAATTCGAGCATCCGTAATTTGAAGGATGGTGGGTTCACGGAGGGCTACATCCTGGAGCATCAGCAAGTGAGCATCAAATATCTGGGCATGGTCCTTGCCCAGTTTCTCTTCGACCTGGGCACGCGTCTCCTTCAAATCGTTTGCCACAAGCTCGAGGGTATTCTGGAACCGCAGAATCTCCGGTTCCACTTCCTCCTCTGTGATCCTGCGATAGTCGATCCAGGGGTCTTCCGGCTCGTGAAGATAAACCGGTCCAACCGCAATTCCTGCGGACCCCTGGATGCCCTGCAAACGTTTCATCGCCATTGCGTATCACCCAATTACATCGAATCTGCCACCAAGATAGATGTCGCTCTAATCAGTCAAACTTGCTCTCGATCACTTCAACTATTTTCTCTGCCGCCAGTTCCTCATCTTCACCTTCGGTCCTGACCCCGATCGTGGCGCCGGTTTCTGCGGCCAGCATCATCACACCCATAATGCTCTTGCCATTGATCTCCAATCCATCCTTCATCAAGGTGATCTGGGAAACAAACTTGGCGGCCGCCTGCACAATTAGAGCTGACGGCCGCGCGTGTATCCCAAGCGAGTTCTTAACCGTCGCTTTTCGTTCCTCCATAACCCACCCTTTGGGCATCAATAAAACCCACAGAAAAACATGACAATTTATAAAAAAACCACAAACACGTCAAGCATTTCCAATAAGTTGCATCACCTGGCCTTCTCCTCTAACATGCCCGCCTCCCCCTATATTCCTGCAGGTTAACGAAGCAGCCCCGGCCGCGAACTGAACGCTTCTTGTCAACGTCCATCCGCGCAAATAACCGTACATAAGTCCTGACCGAAACGCGTCTCCAGCTCCCGTCGTATCCACCACCGGAACCGGGTAAGCAGGTTGATGAAAACTTGTCCCATCCTCCCTGAATACAGACACTCCGTTCTCCCCAGAAGTCACCATAACGTACTTTACTCCCGACTTCAACAAGCCGACCGCAACGTCCTCGGGATCTCCCATTTGGTGCCTCCGTAGGAAACCACGAGAAAGGATGACCACCTGACAGTATTCCGACAGCGGATGTTGTTCTGTGATCTCTATGCTGAATACTGGCACATTGCGTGCCTTGGCCATTTGTGCGGCTTCAACAGCGGGTTCACCGAGAAACGGGTCTACAGACAGCATACTCACATCGTCGAGGTCAATCGACTGCAGGGGAACACACGCAAGATCGGGAAAGAAACCCATGATACTGCGTGTATGATCGGATGCCGAGAGGATCAAGGCGTGGGTCGTCCTTATCCCGGGATCCACATTGAGACCAACTGTGTCAACCGGACTCTCACCCATACGCTTCAAGAGCCACCTGCCCCGTCTATCGTCTCCCAGTGTAGTTCCCATCAAGCGTGTTCGGACGCCCAAACCGGCCAATGTAAGCGCCACATTTGTGGCCTCGCCTCCAGGAAACTCATCGTCGGAAATCATCTTTGTATGACCATCCGGTTCCGGAAACTCCTCGGGCCTCACAATCTGGTCCACGGCGATTACCCCATAACACAGCACCGGTTTCGCGTTCCCGATCATGCACCGAACCTCACAGAAAAACCCGCCAGCTACCGCGCCGGCGGGTACCTCTCACGTAAGCTTGTTTCCGATCAGAGCGCAGTATGAATCGCGTCAGCAAACTCCCCTACAAGCGACACATTGCAATCGGCCTCAAGGATTGTTCCAACCACCACAAAGGAGGCGCCTGCCTCTACGCGCTCCCTGGCATCCTGAGGACTGCGAATGCCGCCACCGGCTATTAAGGGAATTGAAGCATAATCGGCGACCGAGGCAATCATTTCGACAGGGACCATCTGTTCGGCCCCGCTTCCCGCATCCAGATAAACGCACTGCATGCCCAGATATTCAGCGGCAAGCGCAAGTGCCATGGCTATTTCCGGTTTGTTGCGTGGTACGGGTTTCGTATTGCTGACATACTCCGCGGTGGTCGGCCGGCCCGAATCTACCAGAATATACCCTGTGGATATTGCCTCGAGGCCGTAGGCTTTTAAAATGGGTGCAGCTTTGACCTGTTGACCAATCAGAAGATCAGGATTCCGTCCGCTGATCATTGAGAGGAACAGGATCGCATCGGCAGCCGCCGAGATCTGATTCGTATCCGGACCTGGAAAAATCACAACCGGGATATCTACGGCCCTTTTGACCTCCCGCACCAATCGATCAAAATCTGTGCAAAGCAGGAAGCTTCCGCCGAACAGGATGGCATCGGCGCCCCTGTCCTGACACATAACCGCTGTGCTTACAAGGTCGGCCTTATCCAAACGATCCGGATCAAGAAGACTCAGGAAGCCGGCACCCTTTGTGAGGGCAACTTTCATTAGCAAATCAAATGTTGACATATTGGCGCTCTAACCTCCCAGTTGCGCCCGTACCACGTCGGGAACCTGAGACAATGCTTCGCCCAACTTCTCCGGATTCTTTCCACCGGCCTGGGCCATATGGGGTTTTCCACCGCCGCCACCACCGACAACCTGTGCCACCGCTTTCACGATGTTACCAGCCTTAACCCCTCTGGTCACAAGATCGTCCGTAACGACTGTAATGATCGACACCTTACCATTCATCGACGCACCCAGAACACCCACACCTGATCCAAGCGCATTTCTGAGTCCATCACCCATTTCTCGGAATGAATTCACATCAGGAGGCTGGACTTCCGCCGCAACCACGCGGATGCCATCAACGTCCTGGGCCTGTTTCACAAGATCTTCCACAGTGGATCCTGCAGCCACTCTGCGCAATGCCTGTAGTTCGCCCTCCAGCTCTCGGTTGCTGCTCAAAACCTGCGATACTCTGTCTGACAACGCATCTGCCTGAACCCCGAGCAATCCTTCGAGTTCCGACAGGATGCTCCGCTGCTCATTGACTCGGCGGTCCACAGATGCACCGGTAACCGCTTCAATTCGCCGAACACCCGACGCTATCCCCGTTTCGCTTACCAGCTGGAAGGATCCGATCTGTCCAATGGCGTCTACGTGAGTACCACCACAAAGCTCAAGACTGAAATCTCCCACCTGAACCGTTCTGACCACATCGCCATATTTCTCTGTAAACAGCATTCTAGCGCCAAGTTGTCTCGCTTTTTCCAATTCGGTGTAGGACACGGCGACACCCAGATTCCTACGAATCGCACTGTTCACAATGCGTTCGATCTCATTTTGCTGCTCCTGGTTCACCGGTTGGGAATGCGTAAAATCAAATCGAAGCCGATTCGGAGCAACAAGCGACCCTGCCTGATTCACGTGATCGCCCAAAACCTGTCTGAGCCCCTCATGGAGCAAGTGTGTTGCCGTATGGTTCCGGGCGGTATCCCCTCTTCGGGCTATTTCCACTTCGGCCTTTACTTCAGCTTGCTCGAGCATGTCCTCCGTACCCCGCCGGAGTTTTCCCCGGTGGATAATTCCTGTCCCAACACGAAATGTATGCTCAACCTCAAACTCAAATCCCGTGGAGTGAATCTTTCCCGCATCACCGACCTGCCCCCCAGACTCTGCGTAAAATGGGGTCTTCGCGAGGTAAAGATCAAGTGTTTCTTCAGGACCATTGCGCCAGGCTACAATTGAGGTCTGTATATTGAACGTTTCATATCCCACAAACTCAGAATGCGTCTCTGGCAGGAATCCCTCTTCTACCGCATCCTCCGGCACAAATAATTTCCTGCCCGCTTCGCGGGATCGTGTCTGTTGGGCCTTCATCTCCCTGTCGAACCCATCCAGATCTACATCCAACCCCTTCTCGGATGCCATCAACTGAGTCAAGTCGATTGGAAACCCATAGGTATCGTAGAGGCGAAAGGCATCTTCACCCGAAATACCACCCTTCTCCGACACCGACTCGAATATTTCCAGACCCCGATCCAGTGTCTTTCCAAACCCCTCTTCCTCGGACTTGATCACGAGCGCAACTTGCTCTGCCTGCGCAACAATTTCCGGAAAAACAGGGCCAAGCACATCAGCAACGGTCGATGTCAGCTTATAGATGAATGGCTCGTCCATCCCGAGGTTTCTGCCAAACCTGGCCGCCCGTCGAAGAATTCTGCGAAGTACATATCCCCTGCCCTCATTTGAAGGCAGAACGCCCTCGGCGATGGCGAAAGTAAGCGCACGAATGTGATCTGACAACACCTGCATGGCAACCTTGTGTTCGTCAATGTAAGGTTTACCGGTCAGATCTCCAATAGCTCCTATCAGTGGCTGGAACAAATCGGTATCGTAGTTCGATCTTACGCCTTGAAGTATGGCGCAGATGCGCTCGAAACCCATACCCGTGTCGACGTGCTTCGAGGGAAGTTCGTGCAACTTGCCATTGGCATCCCGATCAAACTGGATGAAGACAAGATTCCAGATTTCGGTGAACTCCGCACTATCCAGATCCACTGTCTCAGGAGAAAGAGATTCCGGGTTATCGCCGAGGTAATAATGAATCTCCGAGCAGGGACCACAAGGTCCTGTTTCGCCCATTTCCCAGAAATTATCCTTCTTACCCAACCGAAGCACACGTTCGGGAGGAAGATCAGTAACTCGGGACCAGAGCGATTCGGCCTCCTCATCGGCCTCGAGTCCATCTTCCTGATCCCCCTCAAAGACCGTAGCCCACATCCGTTCCTTTGGCAGGTGCCACACCTCTGTCAGCAGCTCCCATGCCCAGGCAATGGCCTCCTGTTTGAAATAATCTCCAAAAGACCAATTCCCGAGCATCTCGAAGAAGGTATGGTGCTGCAGGCTGATTCCAACCTCCTCAAGATCATTGTGCTTGCCCGAAACACGAATGCATTTCTGCGTGTCTACAGCGCGGGTGTAGTCCCGCCTTCCAGATCCAAGGAACACGTCCTTGAACTGGTTCATGCCCGCATTGGTAAAAAGCAGGGTGGGATCGTCCTGGGGGGCCACAGGTGCACTGGACACGCGCGTATGCGCCTTCCCCTCGAAGAAGCTCAGGAAATCTTCACGAATTTGTGTGGCGGTCATCCGACTCAACTTATCTCTTCCCCATTTTCGATAAATTCTACCCAAGCTCGCTCAACTGCTTCACGGGTATCAGATCCCGAAAAGCCCCTTCTTCCCAAAAAGCCGTACATGCGCGAAAGGGCCTTCCGGCGTTCCAGTCCGGCATATCGAGACTTGCGGCCACGAAGTAGATCCAGCGCCAATTCCTCAGTGTCCACCCCGGAAAAGGCCTCATCCAGCACCTCTTGAATGAGGTCCTCGTCCGCAATTCCGCGTTTCTTCAGATCCCTGGCCAACATGGCACGACCCATTGGCCTGAGACGCATCTTCTCCCTAGCAAAACGGTGGGCGAAGTCGACATCATCGATCAACTTCAAATCTGTCAACGCCTTCAAGGTGAGATCAATCACTGATCTCTGAAAACCGCGTCCATCCAGCTTCTTGACCATCTGGTGGTGTGTATATGCCCTGCCTCCGAGGAGTTTGAACGCCGCCTTTTTGGCCTTCTCGACCTCCTCGTCAGTTTGAAAGAGACGTTCCGACTCGGGATGAAGTTTCATCGGTCCTCTGCGAACTCAAAAAAATTCGATCACTGTAACAATCGCGGTCATCCCTCTTCTATGGCACTGGCCACTTCCTCAACGGCTCCATTCACAGGTAACCCCACCGCTTCACGCGCTTGCCGCTCTATTTTCGACGCAGATTCGGGATGCTCCTTGAGATACTTCTTTACATTTTCCCGACCCTGGCCGAGCCGTTCGGTTCCATACGAAAACCATGTGCCACTCTTGCTGATGATGCCGTGCAATTCAGAAATATCCAAAATGCTACCTTCTCGGGAAATTCCGTGCCCGAACATCAGATCGAACTCTGCTTCCTTGAAAGGAGCAGCCATCTTGTTCTTGACTACTCGAACCTTCACACGGTTGCCAATCACATTCTGGCCGTCCTTGATGGCACCTATTCGACGGATATCCAGACGCACCGAGGCGTAGAACTTCAGGGCATTGCCTCCACTCGTGGTTTCCGGACTGCCAAACATTACACCGATTTTCATCCTGATCTGATTGATGAAAATCACACAGGTTTTGGACCGGTTGATGGATCCAGAAAGTTTTCGAAGGGCCTGAGACATCAGGCGCGCCTGAAGGCCCACGTGAGTATCTCCCATTTCCCCTTCCAATTCGGCCCTGGGTACCAGTGCCGCGACAGAATCCACGACGACCACATCGAAGGCACCGCTGCGGACCAGGGTATCGGTAATCTCCAATGCCTCTTCGCCGGTATCCGGCTGTGATATAAGCAAATTCTGGAGGTCGACACCAATGGACTCCGTCAACTCCACATTCAAGGCATGTTCAGCGTCTACAAAGGCACAGACTCCGCCGGTACGCTGAGCCTCAGCTACGATGTGCAGAGCCAACGTGGTTTTCCCCGAACCTTCGGGACCGAACACCTCCACAACACGGCCACGGGGTACCCCTCCGGCACCCAGCGCGACATCCAGCGCAAGGGAGCCGGTTGGGATCACGTCGATTGCAGAGCTCTCCTCGCCCTCACCCCCAAGACGCATAATAGCGCCCTGGCCAAACTGCTTCTCGATCTGTGAGATCGCCAGATCAATCGCCTTTTCTTTTCCATCTGATTCTCGTTTCGCCATGTCCGTCGCCCCTCCTGAATCTATGGGGTTAAATGTTTACGATCACGATGCAGCACTTGAACCAGGAACATTCTGCATCGCACTTGGGTGACGACGTAATATACTGAACATATGTGTATTGGTCAAGAGCGCAAGCCGCTGGAGTTCCTACGGCTATCCGGCGCTGGTCCGGTCCCTGAAAACACTGTAGCCAAGAGGTGTATAAACAGCGCCATCCGGCCGTAAATCGCTTCTGAAGATCACCAGACGCTCGACCATAAAATGGACGGGATTCGACAGTTCCGCCACCTCGCCAGGAAGATCAACCGGTTTGCGGGTTGCGCGTGCAAACGTAATATGTGGGTAGTATCGTCTTTTTTCCTTCGGGATCCCCAATACCTCGACGGCATCTTCGAGCCTCCCGTGCAGATCCGACAAAATGCCGGTTTCCCCCCCCCACCCGAGCCACACGACCCTTGCCTGATCCATTCTGGGTCCGCCCCCGACCTGCTGGCTACAAAGCCTGAATGCCCGCGTTTCCGCGGTTACCCGATCCACGGAATCCAGAATCTGCGGAATGGTTCGTTCCTCTACATCCCCCAGAAACTTCACCGTGATGTGAATATTGTCCGACTCGATCCATTTAAGGTCTTTTTCAAACGTGCCCAGAAATTCCCGCGCCGACGCCATGATCCGGCAAATGGTACCGGGGGCCTCGATTGCAACAAACATCCTGACTGTGGGACCCGATTCACCCATACCACACCACCAGGCCAGCGCGCAAGACAAGGTTGCCGTAAATGCCGGCGATAACATCGTCTACAACCACCCCCCATCCCCCGGGCAGGGCCTCGGACTGACGGGCCGGCGGAGGCTTTACAATATCCAGCACCCTGAAAATGAAAAAACCTGCAATTGCGAGAGCTGCGGAATGGGGCAGAAAAGCCACGGTGACGAAATAGCCCATGAATTCATCTATCACCACAGGTCCGGGATCCTTTCCCCACAAGGCCTCCCCGGCGTATGCGGTGGGAACCGCCAGAACAAACAGCAGTAGCAAAAAGATGCCCCAGCTCACCACCCCCATTTCAGGCAACAGGAGATAGATCACCATTGCAACGGCACTGCCGGCCGTGCCGGGAGCAAACTGGGAATAGCCAGAAAAAAAACCCGTAGCAATCATCCGGGTCGGAAAATTCAATACGGTCTCCCTCCGTTTTCCGACCAGAGGTCAGGTTTCTTGTCGATACTGGTCGACCAGGTAACGCAAACCAGATAGAACTGTAACCAGAGTAACGGCTGCAACCATCACGTTCAGCACAACATGCGACCAGAAATCCACCAAAACTAGCGGCTGGGATGTAATTTCCGCGTGAATCACCCTGACATTGATGAATACCAGAATGCCGAAGGCCAGGACAAGCTGAAGCATCGTCTTCCACTTGGCCAGCCGGGATGTAACAACCGGCCTGCCGTTCCGGATGGCGTAGACCCGGAGAGAAGTGATTACCAAATCCCGCATCAGCATTGCAGCAACCAGCCAGGCCTCTACCATACCAAGAATCACGAAGGAAATAAGGGCAGACGAGACCAGCAGTTTATCGGCGAGCGGATCCATGAATCGACCAAGACTGGAAATGGTCTTGTTCCTGCGGGCAATTCTTCCATCAAAAAAATCTGTTAGAGAAGCAATGGTGAATACGAGAAGGGCAAGAATTTTGCAATACCAGCTCTCTGAGAAAATCAAAACCAGAAAGACAGGTGTGAGAAGAATACGAATCGCAGTCAGGATGTTTGGAATCGTCATCACCCTACCTGGATTCTCTGCCTGGGGGAGCCCAAGATTCTGTGCGTCACGCAGTGTATCCGTTGGATCCATTGTCACATCTCCCTGCGGCCTTCCAGCGCTCGGGCCAGCGTTACCTGGTCTGCGAGCGCCAGATCGCTGCCTACAGGCAAGCCGCGTGCGATCTGAGTAACCTGCACATGTTGATCCCTTAAACATTCACGAAGATACTGCGCGGTAGCATCCCCCTCAACCGTTGGGCCATTTGCCAGAATAACTTCCCTGACCCCGCCCTGGGACACTCTTACGAGCAGCTCATCGATTTTCAGTTGCTCCGGCCCAATCCCGTCCAGTGGTGATATTCGACCGCCCAGAATATGATACACGCCTCTGAAGGAATGCATGCGCTCAACCGCCATAAGATCCCCTACCAAGTCGACCACCATCATCAGGGACTGGTCCCTCCTTGGATCTGTGCAAATCGGACACGGATCAACCTCGGTGAGATTGAAACATACTGAACACATACCGACGGTCGTCTTGACTTCGACCATCAATTCTGCCAGCAGCCGCACATCCTGCGTGTCCCACGTGAGCACTTCGAGAGCGATCCTCCGGGCGCTTTTTTCTCCAACACCTGGCAACCGTCCCAGACCGGCAATCAACCGATCGATGGCATTTGAAGCCAATCTGATTCCTCCCGTAAACCCTTTACGTACGACACACTCAACCGCCCAGGCCAGGCATACTCATTCCCGGCGGTATCAGACCCGCAGTGGCTTTCTGCATTTCTTCATCGGCCATTTGCTGTGCCTTCTCCCGTGCCTGTTGAATTGCAGCCATCACGAGATCCTCAAGCATTTCTACATCCCCAGGATCCACGACCTCGGGACTGATCTTGATACCCACGATATCTTGCTGACCATTGGCCGTTACAACCACCATGCCACCCCCGGATGCCCCTTCCACCTGCTTGTCGGCCAGCTCCTCTTGCACTTTGGCCAGCTTTGCCTGGAGTTTCTGGGCCTGCTTCATCATGCCCGCCATACCTTTTGCCACCGTTATCCCCTTTCAGATTCAGACTCAACCACCCAGGATCTGTCCATCAAAAATTTTCAAGGCAATCTGCACTCTCTCGTCGGTCTCCTCTTTCTCATCCTCAGTCGCACCCACATCGGAGCCCGGGCTATCCTCGAAATCACAAACCACCCTCAGCGGGACTCCGAAGAGCTCAAGAGCAACCGCCTCGACATCTTCCCGGTTTCGTTTGACCTGGTTTGCGTGAAATGCACTGCTCTGTTTAAACAAAACAGTTAACTGCCTGTCCTCCAAGGAACTGGCTCGACCTTCCGATAGAAACGTCCCGACGGATATTTTACGTGACTTCACACCCTGAACCAGATCGCCCCAGTTTGCCTGCACCGTTTGAAGCGACAGATCGTCTCCTTCCAAAGCGTCTCCACCAGCGGAATCAACATTGGACTCAACGCGTGGATCTGGTGCTGGCGGAACAGGTTCTGGTGCCAAAGCCTGTTTTGCCTCAATTACTGGCGCTTCCCTGGAAGATGACTGAGCTGCAGGATGCCCTGGCGGCGGTCCATGCATCTCCTCCGGGGCGGACTGGCGTTGAGATGCTGGTGGTGCGGATGGCGGAATCTCCGTAACCGTCGGCGGCACCCCTGCAAGTTTCACAGGTGCCAGACTTGCGGTAACTCGTTGGGGGGCCCCCGATGGCATTTCTTTTAACAGGTCCTCAAGCCGATCCAACCTCTCCATCAACGCTTCCAAATCTTCCGTGGACGCCAGTTTCACCAGCTTCATCAAGGTGAGTTCCAGCCAAAAGCGTGGCTCGGCCACTCGGCCCAAATTGAGTTCCAGTTCGGAAACCACCTGCAGCATCTGAAGGACATCACCCTCACTGAACGCCTCACCCAGGTCCACATACCTGGCTTGATCGGAATTGGGGAGATCTTCGCCCGATAGATCCTTTGAAACACAAGCAACCAGAAGGTGACGAAAATGCTCCATCAACCCATTGGTGAACTCACCGACATCTCCACCCTCGTCAAGAACGGTGGCAAGGGCGTTGAGCGCCCGGGCGGACTGGCCTTTTGAAATGGCTTCCGTCAAATCAAAATAGACATCCCGCGGAATAATTCCCAGCAGATTCCTGACCGCTTCGGCTGTGATGGCCGCTTCGCAGAATGAACAGGCCTGGTCAAGGATACTGAGCCCATCACGCATTGCTCCGTCTGCCTTCCGGGCGATGAGGAACAGTGCCTCATCCTCTACAACTCGGTCCTTCTGAGTCTCCTCCAGAATCTCGCGGAGTTGACCCACAATCTCTTCAGTCGGAATTCTGCGAAAATTGTATCGTTGACAGCGAGACAGAATAGTCTCTGGAACCTTGAGTGGCTCGGTGGTCGCAAAGATGAAAATGACGTGTGGTGGCGGCTCTTCCAGGGTCTTGAGCAATGCGTTGAAGGCTTCAGAGGTCAGCATGTGAACTTCATCGATGATGTAGACCTTGCGCTTGCCCTTCGATGCGGCGTAACCCACTTCCTCTCTCAACTGACGAATTTCATCAATACCCCTGTTCGAGGCGCCATCGATTTCTAGCACGTCCATGCTCCGGCCATCGGCAATGGACTTGCAGTATTCGCATTCGCCGCAAGGGTCGGGTGTGGGCCCGTTCTTACAATTGAGCGCCTTGGCGAGGAGACGTGCGGTGGTGGTTTTGCCTGTACCCCGTGGTCCGGAGAAAAGATAGGCGTGGGCGATTCTGTCCGTACGAATGGCATTTTGAAGTGTGTTAACAACGTGGCCCTGTGCAACCACATCATTAAACACTTCCGGACGGTGCGCTCTCGCCATCACCTTATAGGACATACATCCAGCCCTCGATTGCCGATAATACCCTGATGTGAGATCAGATTTAGACCATTCTTGCATTAACCAACTGCGGAATATGCGACAATGAAACAAGACGCAAGGCGGGAATCAATAAAGAAAAGGTCGTGCACCCCGCTTCGGATCTCCATTCCGGGGCGTCCTGGAAGCGCCAGCTCCTGTCAGGTGACCCTGCGGCACACGCACCTGATCACCTACCGCTGCTACCTTCCGGTCCTGACGGGGTTTGGCAAGGGTCCATTGCGCAGGACCTGACAATCAACGCCACATTCCTCCAGGAACACATCCCAAAATGTAAAACCTCAGACGTGGAATTCGACCCCGCTATAGCGGATTGCGGGCTACAGGGCACCGCTACCTCCCCGTCTAGCACGACCAATTATGGTAAGAAACCAGTCGAGCTCCACGTGTGAATTGCTCAACTCCAATCTACACGCGTTGATCGTACTGCTCATCCTGGAATCTTTGTTACTGGTGGAGCTGATGGGGTTCGAACCCACGACCTCCAGAGTGCGATTCTGGCGCTCTCCCAACTGAGCTACAGCCCCAGTAGACTGTTTGTTACAAAAGATTTTTTTTGCCGGTTTCAGTCCAGGGATTCGATGGTGATGCGAGCGTCCCGCTTCACGCCTTTGAGCTGGGACACCTCACCCAGAACCTTTCCGACAGGATTTACAGGACTTGCCGGCCTGATCTCATCGCCCTCGCTTGCGGGCGTTTGCCCGTAAAAGATGCAGAATGCTTTCCCGGGAGGCCAGAATGCCAGATCACCGAGTGAGACAGTTTCCTGAGGATTCTCAGGTCCAACATCTACGGGAATCTGAAAATAGATCTCATCGCCCCAGGTATTGAACTTACTGGTAACCGGCAGAATATCCAGGATACGTGCTGCGGTATCGGAGGTGTTCAGTTCGGCCTTCAGAACAATATCGCCCAGCCTGATTATGATGGGATGATACATGCCAACACCTTGACCGGATACTCAATAAAAATGGCGGAGAGGGTGGGATTCGAACCCACGGTATCTGCGAAGATACACATGATTTCCAATCATGCCTGTTCGACCAACTCCAGCACCTCTCCGCAACTAAAATCTGTTCTAATTCGTGGCAGCTTTATCCGCCCAAACCCTATGAATGGCGGAGAGAGTGGGATTCGAACCCACGGTACCCGCGAAGGTACACCGGTTTTCAAGACCGGCCTGTTAAACCAGCTCCAGCATCTCTCCAAATCTATTCCGGAGACGACAACTCGCCGTCATTCAAACTGGCGGAGAGGGTGGGATTCGAACCCACGGTACCCGCGAAGGTACACCGGTTTTCGAGACCGGCCTGTTCAACCAGCTCCAGCACCTCTCCGGTAGATTCACTTTTGACGCAAGTGCTTGAAAAATCGTTGCAGAACTGCCACACATTCGTCTTCCAGGACCCCACGGACAACATTCACTTTGTGGTTTAACCTATTGTCCGACACCACATTCCGGATCGAACCGCACGCACCAGCCTTGGGGTCCCAGGCTCCAAAAACCAGATTCGGCAACCGGGACAAAACCAACGCGCCCGCGCACATTGCGCAGGGCTCCAAAGTGACATACAGCGTGCAATCTTCCAGCCACCAGGATTCGGTTGAAGCGGCCGCGGCACGAATGGCAACCATTTCCGCATGGGCCGTTGGGTCCTGATTTTGTCGCGTCAGGTTGTGACCAGCAGCCACCACCTGACCATCGCGCAGGATTACTGCTCCAACCGGGACTTCGTCCTGACTGGCAGCGGTTTCGGCCTCGGCAAGGGCAAGCTTCATCCCAAACTCATAATTCTTGCCAATTTCGCTCAAAACCACGGCCCTATGAAGATGAATGAATATACTGTTTTACCCATATGCAGTCAACAAATTTCACGGGCCGAAAAATGGACCTAAATCTATATCCTATCTTAATAAATGACCCATTCCAACACCCGATGGCCGCTTCTGATCTCTTCATTCCAAAGCCGTGAGACCTTCCCGAACTATCTCAGCTTCAGGCAGAAGAAGGGAACCAGCATCTCTTTTTCGTGGAGGCCCCCGTGTCTTCCCCCTGCAAGGTGTTCCGGTTTTGAATCGACCTTGAATGGATAAAAAATCGAGTGGCTGCCCTTCATCAGAATCACCAAATCTCCTACTCGGTTCATTATTTTAGAATTCTCTTTGTTATTTCCCCAAAGTCCCGCCTCAAGACAGGCCTTAGAATCCAAAACCAATCCCTTTTCCCCAATGATCCTGGCCATCGACGTCCTGGCCTGTTCCCGTTCCCCATCTCTCAAATAGAAATAAGGAGACCTGCCCGTGCCTGTTGGGGGTACCAAGAGGCTGCGCATCAATTTTCTTGATTTTCGGAGATCGACAACGTCCTGAACATTCGTCTGAACCTGACCGTGGTCGGCCAACAACATCATGGCGGTTTTGGTCTTCGGAGGCTTCTGAAACAATGGAGCAAGCAACTCTCTTTGAAGAGAATAGCCGAAATTCCCAACCTCAGCTTCCGGCGCAGGGCCCCACGTCCCATACTGGTGCTGCACGGAGTCGACGGCTCCCCAATACGCCCAGATACAAGCCGGCACCTCTGGATCGGAATTCACAAGTTCGCGAATCCGGACCAGCAAATCTGAAGAGTTTACAAACGGAACCACTTCGGAGGCGCCATCGAAAATCATCCGTGACAATCCGCTGTTACAGATCGTATCCTGAATCAGACAGAACGACTTGACCCCAGCTGAATTCAGCCTGGAATGGACTGTTGGGACGCCCAGTAACCTCCGTTCGTCTCCTTTTTTAGTGAGAAGCCTGCCCAGGCGCTCGTCTGACTCCGGGCTCAACCGGATCATATTGGCAATAAACCCGTATTCCTGCATATACATCCTGTATCCGGTGATGCCATGTTCGGCCGGTGCAACCCCTGTATGAAATGTAGAAACGGCCGCAGCCGTTGTAGATGGAAAAACGGAAGTGATCGGTGTAAACCTTCCTCGCTCAGCCATTTGAGGAAATCCAAACAGCTGTTTATCCTCTTCCATCTGCCGGGACAAATCTTGAAACCCAAGCGCGTCCACCAGGAGGATAACCAGCTTCCTGGCGCCCTGCAGTTCCTTGCCGACCAGCTCTGGGGCTAGCGCCGGAGTCGATACGTCGCTGATGCCGAAGTGCCGAAGCACGGTCGCAGGGACGTTGGCCAGGGAGCGACCGCTGTAGTCCGGCATTACAAAATCCGATGGCAGGTCCTGTCCGCACAGACTGCGCGTGCTTCTGAGGGCCTTCAGAGCTGTCTCGATCCGTCTGTGCAAAAGTACTCCAATGAAAAACGCCCGTCTGCGGGCGTAGAACTCCGAAATCAGTCACTTGAACTTAGCCGTCAGGCGCTTCATCCTCTATCTGCCTGATCCTGTCAATTTGAGGCCCATATGCACCTTCATCAAATGGGGTCTCCATCCAAGTCTCGATAATCTCCTGTGCAGTCGTATCCCCCACCACACCCACACCGATGCACAACACATTGGCATCAAGGTGCGCACGAGCATATTTAGCGGATGTAGCATCGTGACAGGAAACCGCACGAACGCCGTGAATCTTGTTGGCCACCATTGCAGAAGCATCGCCACCGCATCCCAGAATCATACCCATGGTAAATCGTTGGGACGCAACCGCCTTTGCGACATCTCTAGCGATCTCCACGAACCCGTCGGAGCGCCCAATATCTACCACCTCCCGACCTGTCAACACACGCTTGGCCAGATCCATCAACACCTCTCCACGTCGATCGGCGCCAATGGCGATGGCCGCGCTTGCAGGCTTCGTGAGGGAACTCCCTGGCTGCTCGGTGATCAACGCGATTCCCGACCGCCTCAAGGCGTCTGCGCCAAGCGGTGTCACAATCGCATCGGCAGTTACGAGAATTTGACGCCCACCTTGCCGCCCGGTATCCCCAACCATCTCCTCTGTCACCAATCGGACAGGTAGGGCGTGTTCATTGCGCTTCGCCGGAGCGTTCACGCCCAGCCTTCGCATAACCTCCGCCACAATCCTGTCTACCAACGCTTTGTCCATACCCTTGACCTACTCCTGACCTGTCTACCCCTCTTCAAGAACCTTATTCAAGCGATCAGGCCAATTGGTGATGATTCCGCCCACACCCATTTCGACCATTGCCCGCATATCCGCCTCATCATCTACAGTCCAGACCCAAACCCCCATCGCCCGCTTAAGAAAAATCTCCACCAGCTCGGGCTGCGCAGCGGAATACCTCAGAGAGAGCGCATTTGCGCCTAGTTTCAGCACCCGCTTTACCACACCCGTTTTCCTTCGCAGTGCCGCCTCCGTTCCCATCATCAGGAATGCCGTGGGAATTCTCCTGTCCAGCCTGTTCACCGTACGAATCGCGGTTGCGCTGAAAGACTGCATAATCACCCGCGACTGAGCCCGCCTTGTCCGGATGATAGTTGCGGCGCACTCTGCGGCCTCGTCCGTCTTGGCTTCTACAAGGACCAGCGCGCGTCTCCCGACGAGATCTAGCACATCCTCGAAAAACGGGATCCGTTCGCCCTCGAACTCCTGACCGAACCAGGATCCTGCGTCCAGCTTCTGGAGCTCATCCCGCGTCAGAGTCTCCACGATCCCCGTTCCGTTGGTCGTGCGATCAACAGTCCGATCATGGATCACGGCGGCGTGTCCATCTGCGGAGAGCCGAAGATCTATCTCCACCAGATCAACACCGATCTCAAGGGCCTTTTCTACAGCGGCCAGCGTGTTCTCCGGCGCCCAACCCGCCGCGCCCCGATGGGCTATACGCATTACGGGTGGCAGCAGCGACATTCCCGCTCTTCGGCGACCGAGTCTCGCGATTTTTCTGCTTGCGGACCGCTTGCTCACATTTGCCCTTTCTGTCAACTTGATGATCAAAAAAATGCACCTGTCCGAAAACGAATTCAGGTGTGCTCAAACATAAAATCTGGCCGGGTTTTTGTCAAGCCAATTGGCCCACTTAACGGTGGTTTCATTGGGCTTACCGTCCAAATAGATCTGTCTCCAAAAACACCAGAAAGTCAGCCGCAAACATCAATATTTCAACCATTTTGTCCTTGACACAAATCGGGGCTTATCGTATGTTTTCCCGTGTTAGAATTGACGTTCCGGTGTAGCTCAGCTGGCAGAGCGGGTGGCTGTTAACCACTAGGTCGTAGGTTCGAGTCCTACCGCCGGAGCCAAAGAAAATTAAACGGGAGTCGGATATTTCCGACTCCCGTTCTTTTATACTTGCTGGTTCAATATGTAGAACCAATCACAATTCAAGAACGGACACGATCGCCACCACCCCACCACGTAGTTCTATCTATTGTCCGATCCTCCAGACTTCTCTGAATTGCCCTCCAATTCAAATACTCCTGTACGGATGTCTTCACTGCCTCGATTCGTGGTCAAAATGATCTGCCGATGCCGCAATCACCGCCCGCTTGTATGACTCAGGTATATTCTCCCCCATCAAGTCTCCATCATCCAAGAACTCAAAGATCTCCCCGTAGTGCCGGGTCGTCGTCGGACTCGTTCGCCTCATGATATGCCAGGGCTGCAGATCGTCGGGACTCGTTATGCCCATTGCACCCATAATCTCACTGGTGCTATTCAGCAATTCAAAGTGGAAGTTGGCGACCTTTCTGCTTTTGTCCTCCGGCACGAGGCCCGCAACAAGCTGAGGATTCTGGGTCGTCACACCAACCGGGCAGTGATTGGAATTGCATCTGAGCGCCTGGATGCAGCCCAGAGCCATCATCATGCCTCTGGCAGAATTTACCATGTCGGCGCCCAGAGCCAGCTGCTTCACGATTTCAAAGCCGGATGTCACCTTTCCACTCGAGATCAAGTGGACCTTTTTGCGCAGAGAAAAACCAACAAGCGCATTGTGCACAAAAATCAGGCCTTCAGACAGCGGGGCACCAATGTGGTCTGTAAACTCCATCGGTGCGGCTCCCGTACCCCCTTCTCCGCCATCAACCGTAATGAAATCTGGTGTGATGCCTGTTTTAACCATTGCCTTGCAAATCGCCAGGAACTCACGGCGTTTCCCCACACACAATTTAAAACCCACAGGCTTGCCACCTGAAAGCCTTCTCAGGGTACTGACGAACTCCAGCAAATCAATAGGTGTGGAAAACACTGAGTGTGCAGATGGAGACAGGACATCTTTCCCCATCGGGACGCCACGAATTTCCGCGATTTCCCGGGTTAATTTTGCTGCCGGCAGGATGCCTCCGTGTCCAGGCTTGGCGCCCTGGGACAGCTTGATTTCGATCATCTTGACATTGGGCAAATTGGCCCGTTCCGCAAACCTATCTGAACAGAAGTTTCCGTCAGAATCACGGCATCCAAAATAGCCGGTCCCAACCTGCCAGATCAGATCGCCACCGCTCTGCAAATGGTATGGGCTGATACCTCCTTCGCCCGTATTGTGTGCAAATTTTCCAATCTTTGCTCCCTGATTGAGCGCAAGAACCGCGTTCTTGCTCAACGCCCCAAAACTCATGGCCGAGATGTTCAGACGACTGGCGGAATATGGATTCTTGCAGTTCAAATCCCCCAACACCACACGCATATCACCCGACTCCAGGTGAATCGGTCTGAGAGAGTGATTCACCCACTCGTACCCGGTTGCATAAACATCCAACTTGGTTCCAAACGGAACCGTGTCGAGTTCGTTCTTGGCGCGTTGGTAAACGACCGAGCGTTGTTCGCGATTAAAGGGTACCCCGTTCGTCTCGGTCTCAATAAAATACTGGGAGATCTCCGGACGAATGGCCTCTGCGAAGTAGCGAAAGTGGCCGATAATGGGAAAGTTTCTCAAAACGGCATGTTTCTTCTGGAGCAAATCATGTGCACCGAGGACCAGCAGCGGGGCGAAAATGATCATTGAAAACAGAATCGCAGGGTGGGACAGCGAAATGAGTCCATTGAGAAGTAAAACAGCTGTTGCCCCAACCACGAAAATTCTCCGCACGGATTACCCTCCATTCTCTATGAAAAATCACACTTAACCCAACGATGGGTAAAATCGAACATCCCACAGCGCCTGAAGCGGAATTAGAAGGCCGTTACCATCGGGGTCGGGCATTCTGGAGCAGCACCAATTTCAGACGGGAGTCGGAGAAATCCGACTCCCGTTTGCCTCTACCCCGAGATTCGACCACAGAGAACCAGGCGAGACTCCTGTGTGGGAGGCCAACCCAACCCGGGTTCCGCTGACTCACAGCGTCTTCTCCCGTCTAATCTCGTGGGGCTCTCTTATGGCCTGTGCCCTGGCTTCCACCTAAAAAGCCACGGCAGATGCACCCTTCAGCTGAAGTCTTTCCCGAACATCCTTCGGCGAGGCAATTTCGAGTGAAAGCAGTTCGAGAATTGTCTTCATTTTGGTCACTTGCTCGGCATTGGAGGTGGCCATCTGGCCTTTACCTATATAGAGGCTGTCCTCCAACCCGACACGGACATTTCCCCCCAAAATAGCGCCTGTAGTGCAGAAACTCATCTGGTGCCTGCCAGCGGCTAGAATAGACCATTCGTAGCTATCACCAAAAAGTCGGTCAGCCGTTCTGCGCATGTGAAGCAGGTTGTCGATCTCGGGACCGATGCCTCCCAGAACACCAAAAATTGTCTGAACAAAGAATGGCGGTTTCACCAGACCTCGATCCAAAAAGTGGGCAAGATTGTACAGGTGGCCGATATCATAACACTCGAATTCAAACCTGGTCCCCAACCCTTCGCCGATCCGTTCCAGGATCGACTCGATGTCTTTGTAGGTGTTCTTAAAAATAAAATCCCGTGTATTCTCCAGATACTTCGGCTCCCAATCGTATTTCCAGTTCTTGATCTTATCCTGAATCTGATACAGTCCAAAATTCATGGACCCCATGTTCAGAGAGCACATTTCTGGTTCAAGGGCCATGGTCGCCTGGACCCGCTGGTCCATCGTCATATTGTGCCCGCCGCCTGTAGTGATGTTAATCACAGCGTCAGTACTGTCCTTGATGACAGGAACGAATTCCTTGAAGACTTCCGCACTGGGTGTCGGTTCCCCCGTTTCGGGATTGCGGGCGTGCAAATGAAGAATGGAGGCGCCCGCCTCGGCCGCCCCGATCGCCTGCCGCGCGATCTCATCCGGTTTAATGGGCAAGTGTGGCGACATAGACGGGGTATGAATGGCGCCTGTAATGGCGCACGTAATGATGACCTTATTTTGATTCATATCTATCCTTAGTTGGTTGACAGTGGCCGACCGAGCTACCCGCCCGGAATCGCGCCCACCACGAGAAGGGGCTCCTTACCTTGCGCTACCGGCTCTGGCAGCAATGCGTCAATTGATTCGTGAGACAGATCCTCACCACAGGCAAAGATTCTCAAATATGCCCTGCGCTTCTGTGTACTATGATCCCGAATCGTGCCGCGCAACATGGGATAGCTGCTTTCAAGCGCATCGAGGACAGACCTGAACGTGATCCGACCTTCCACTTCGACCTCCACCTCCGAACCCACCTGTGCGAGGTTTCGCAGATGATATGGGAGCGCGACTCGGATCATTACAGGGTCTGCACCTCAACTGAGAGCACTCCGGGGAGATCACGTACGATCGGCGCCCAACGGTCACCGGAATCGGAAGAGGCATAAACCTGGCCGCCGGTGGTCCCAAAGTAGAGGCCGCAGGGATCGAGGGTATCCGCATCCATAGCATCACGCAAGATATTCACATAGCAGTTCTCCTGCGGCAACCCTTCTGTAAGCGCCTCCCACTCATTTCCTCCTGAGCGGCTCCGATATACTCTCAACTTACCTTCCGGCGGGAAATGCTCAGAATCACTCTTGATCGGGACCACATAAATCGTATCCGGTTCGTGCGAGTGCACCTGGATAGGAAATCCGAAATCGGACGGCAGATTTCCGCTGACTTCCACCCAGGAATCACCCGAATCCTCACTGCGCATCACATCCCAGTGCTTTTGCATATACAGGACATTAGGACGAGAAGGATGGAGCGCAATCCTGTGAACACAATGTCCGACTTCAGCCTCCTCATCCGGAATGTATTGAGACTTCAGGCCCCGATTGATCGGCATCCACGTTTCGCCGCCATCGTCCGTCCGAAATGCGCCGGCGGCTGAAATCGCCACCCAAATCCGGTTGGGATCGCTCGGGTCAAGCAGAATGGTGTGGAGACACATCCCTCCGGCGCCCGGCGTCCAGTCGGAACCCGTGCCGTGTCAAGGAAGCCCGGAGACCTCCTCCCAGCTCTTAGCACCGTCGGTTGACCGGAAAAGCGCTGCATCCTCAACACCTGCGTAAACGGTATCCGGATCAGTAAGTGAAGGCTCGAAGTGCCAAACACGCTTGAACTCCCAGGGATGCGGGGTGCCGTCATACCACTGATGCGTTCCAACATCTTTCCCGGTATAATCGAACTGGTTGCTCATCGTCTCCCACGCCTTCCCCCCATCATCCGATCGATGAACCACCTGCCCAAACCAATCGCTGCACTGGGAAGCATAAATCCGATTCTGATCTACGGGCGAACCTTTCATATGATAGATTTCCAGTCCTCCGAACTCCGGACCTTTTACATCCCATTTCTCCCGATTCCCATCGGAGGTCAGGACGAATGCGCCCTTCTTCGTACCGACCAGCACTCTCACACCACTCATACCGGACTCCTTTCAATCTATATTTCCAAATCTGAAATCGTCGGCCTCATCGTCCTTCATTAACGGCCTGAAGCGCCGCGTGAATATATCCGAAGGTGAAGGCAAAACCCACCCTGCTTGCCTCAGCGCCTGAAATACCCGGCACGTGATCGGGCATGATCATGTAAGGGTAGTCCACCTCTTTCAGGGTCCGCAAGGCCTCGAGCATATTCACATCGCCTTCGTCAGGGAAAACCTCCACGAAATTACGGAAACCACCTTTGATATTCCTGAAATGAATATTAAAGATCTTTTTTCGCTCGCCAAAATAGCGAATCACGTCAAACACATCCTTGCCCGGATTCTCCAGACTCTCGGACATACAACCGATGCAGAAATTCAACCCATTGAAGGGACTCTCATACAACTCTATCAGCTTCTTGAAACCATCCACCATACCCATCACACGTTCAACGCCACGATATGTCACACCATAGCCGATACCCGGATCAGATGGGTGACAGGCCATTTGCACGTTGTATTCTTCCGCTACCGGAATAACCCGCTTGAGCCAGTAATCGATTCGCTCCCACATCTCATCCGCATCCGCCGGTCCATCTTCAAACACGGCGGCCTGGCCGGCATCTCTCGGACTCCCCTTCTCAGCCAACTCGTCGTAGTTGAATGTTGATAGCCTTGCACCACCCCGCCCCGTCTTGCTCTCGGTCCTCAAATGTCCAAGGATCGTAATATTATAGTTGAACCCTCTCAGCCCGGCCTCTCCAGCCACTCGGATCGCGTTGCAGACATCATCGAGCTGTTTTTCCCTAGCGTCACTGGGCTTGAGGAAAAGCGCCCCTGTGTTCGGGTCCTTCAGCGCGTTTCCCGACCCGACCAGGTGCATCATCTCGAGATTGATCCCAAATTTAGCGCAACGCTCACGCATACCAACCAGAAGATCGGTAGTCCACTCTGAGATCGGCTCCGAAGGTGTGGTATCGATGTTGACCACGCCGAGCTGGGCGAGCACCTCGAGGTCAACATCTTCGGAAAATCTGCCCTGTGTCCCGATATACATTAGGTCGATCCTTTCATTGGTTGATATTGAGATGCCGGTGGGTCACAAGACCCTCCGATCTGACGGTCCATAAATTCAGGGAATCGCACCGGGAGAAGCAAGCGTTAAATCAGGTGGTTCAGCGTGTAGGGAGACTGCCGCGACAAGTGCTCCAAGGGGCCGGCGCTCCAGCCTGGAGAGACCGGCCGCCCTAACACGTGGGGCCTGTCCTGGCGAAATGAAGAGATGTTTCGCGGACAAAGGAAGGCCAAGCACACCAGTCGCATCAGGCTTATCCTGGACCCAGTCCCGTGATGGGACCGTAGGGTGCGAGCGCAACAGGCGGGTATGAGTTGAAGATAATATCGTTTTCGCGCCTGGCAAATCGCCACATTTTTGCAAGCAACTCCTGCCGGACATCCTCCAGATGATTCGGCAACGGCGGCCAGGGCCTGTATTCTCGCGCAGATGCGGAATCGGACACTTCCCTGGGTATGATATGAAGTTCGTCCGGGAATGCCAGATTCACCATCTCGTGGGGATCGGCTTCCAGGTCGTAGAGTTCGTCAAAATCGAACCAGTTGCAGACATACTTGTATTTGTCCGTCTGAACAATACGCTGTGTGTAGTAAACCTCATTTCCTTTGGTCTGAGAGTACCAGGCATCCGGCCAGTCTGCGGGCGATTCTCCCTTCAGGAAAGGCACAAAACTTCGCCCCGTCAAATCCCCGGGCACATCGCATCCTGCCAGCTCAATGAACGAAGGGGCAAAATCCGCCAGACTGATAAATGCGTCCACCTGCCTCCCGGGATCGGAAATTCCGGCCGGCCAGCGCACCATAGCGGGCACGTGGTAGACCTCACGAAAGGAAGGAATCCCCAAACATCGCAGACCGTGGGCGAACAGATAGTCACCGTGATCCGCCAGGAAAACAACAACCGTATTCTCGGCCTGCCCGGTCTCCTCGAGTGCTGACAGAATGTCACCCAGATAGCGATCCTGAAGTGTGCAGACCGCCCAATAGTGGGCAATCGACTCACGAACCTCATCTTCCGTCAATTGCCCCCAGATCTGGTACCGCATCCTCTGGTATACTCGGGGTTTGTCGTGCATGAAATCGCTGAAACTGACCGGCAGTTCCACATCAGAGGGATCATAGAGCGCGGCAATTTCCTCCGGTACCGGAGTAGCTGGACCCATATCCGTACTGATACAAAGCGCCCAGGGCTTTTCCTGTTTGGCCAGGTTCGGCAGCGCCCGAAGTCCAGGGGCTACCGCGTCACGATACCAGCTCGTCTGCTCGTAGGCATCCGGCCCGGTGATTCGTTCGCCCGTTGCACGAACAGATCCCCATCCCGGTCGAATGATCTCACCTCTTTCCCTGGGACACCGCTCCGGGCTCTCACGGTCAGCCCGGTCGTCCCAATCCTCGTTCCCTCTCGAAAACCGGTTCTTCGTAAAAGGTACCAGCTCTTCCCAGCCTCTGTCAGCAGGGGTTTCCTCATTGGACACGTGCCACTTTCCCGAATAGGCCAGCTTGTAACCACCCTCGGCCAGATTGTCAGAAAAAGTCCGCACTCCGGGATTCAGCCCGAACTGAAAGGCTGTATTTGTTTCCACATTGTTGAACACACCGTGTCGTGAAGGATAGAGTCCGGTTGCGAACGTGGCTCTGGAGGGGCAACAGTGCGGCGAGGAAGTAAACGCCCGGGTAAATGAAATACCCTCCTCGACCAATCTCTCAGCGTTTGGCATTTGGCAGGGATTGCCGGGAGCCATCACATCGAATGGCATCTGGTCGACAAGGAAGATGAGGATATTCGGTGTCTTCTTGTTGGCGACTGCCAAACGGGTCTCCAATGTGCAGGAAAAAGATGAAGTGCGATGCAAACACAGGAACCGGATGCGGGCATGTGTGTCTACTTTGTTGCCCAGAAGAAAAACGACAGGATGGCAAAACTTACTGCCGTCCTTTTGGCGTAGTTAAAACGCTGCACACTTGCCTTGATTCCCGCCAGCCTTTCCGGCGCTTCCGTGTCGGGATGCATTTTCCAAAGCGTGAATTCAAGCTCTTCGCTGATGTCGGCTGAGGGTACTTCCATGGTGAATCGATACTTATACTCTTTCGCAGAAATCCAGGTCCAGGATTCAATGTGTTCGACGTAACCATAAGTCAGAGCCAGATTGAAACCCTTCGAATCCTTAATATCTATTGTCAGAGGCACAGTGATCAAGACACTCGTTCCCTCCGTCCTTAGATCCACGACGGAACTCGTCAGATCTATCTCTTCAAGCCGGGTGGACAAATTCAGCCCCACAATGGTGGCGCATCCCTGCAGCAGGAGACATGATACAACCACCACGATCACACGATTGCGCATTGGACCTCCCTGTTCATTTCAGTCCAATCTTGTCGAAAACCTTACTTCCGTAACGAACTAGCGTTGGCACCTGGGCCTGGAGGCGAAAACCAAATGTCGGTCCAAAGTCACCTCCGCCCATATTGTCGTTTGTAAGTTCTGCAGTATAGGCACCATTTTGCCAACTGACATTTATGAAAACAAGCGTCTCGCCAATCCGATGACCCATCTGGGTGAGAAGCCAGCCTTGGGTCCGATAAATTCCGGCTTCCGTATCCGGAAGAACCGGATGAATCTTGTTCAGGTTCAGGACGCCGGCTACCTGGAAGGCCCTGTAGTCTCCTGCGATTGCGGGTCCTTTGAAGGCAAACCCGGGCGCAGTCGCGCCCATTCTCACCATCCCGGACAACCCTCCACAATTGCATTCGAGTTTTGCTCCAATCTGGACGAACGCCTCCTGGTGGATCGTACCGCCGGCTGCTCCGACTCCGCCAAAAAAAGGCATCCATTTGAAAATCGGAAACATCCACCAGTTGGCCTCAAACCCCAATCCTGCGTCAAATGCTGTTCGAGTCTTATTCGTGGGTACGTGACACGCTGGATCGCCAAACATATCGAAAAGGAATTCGTGCATGAATTTGTTCTGTAGAAATTTCGTCGGTTCCTCGATGCTCAGACCCAAAATTGAAAATATCCTGACAGAAGGCCTGTGAAACTTCGCAATTCTTTTCTGGTATGAAATCGCAAGCAAGTTGAATCCCATGGTCTGATCCAAAGCAACGGGATCGATTGTCACTTTGTTGTTGTCACGCAAACCATACTTCTTCCGGTCATTATTGATCACCTCTGTGAACGCATCACATCCTGGCCAGAGTGGCTTACCATACTCTGTGAACCGGTCCAGATGCACACCAACTTCGACTTTCTCCTCCATATCTGGAATATTGAGCTCGCCAAAATGGAACCCGGGCGAAAATATATTCTGAGCCTCGCTTTGACCAGAACTCATCATCAGGATTGCCAATATCAGCAGTAGGCGCATTTAGACCCTCTCACAACACCGGTATGGAAATACAGGAACGCCACAACGCGGGCCAATATAGAGCAATCCAAATGAAAACGGAACACCAAACAGAAAGGCCGTGAGCAAGGTGCCCACGGCCTCAAAAATACCGGTCATGTTCTTCAGCGTATCAACTTCTGCCCACGATAGTTCAGTCTGGCACCTGCAGCTACAGAATGGGAAATGTATGTGCCATCCAGCCGGGTTCTCACCACAGCGCATTTTGCATCCGTCGTCAGGTTGCCATTCCCGAAGGATCTCAACGTGCCATCGGAAATCAAGATGTGGTCCGTGACCTCTCCGTGCAGCACAGTAAGATACAGCGTACCTCCTGGACCCGCATTTTCGCCTCGCCGGACCGTTACACTCTTATCAAACTCATCTACATACGGAAACAGCACCACCGGAAGGCCATCCACCTGGCTGCCGCCTGTGGTCTTCACCTCCAGCGATACCCACCCAATCTCACGCCGCCCGGGGGAGGACACGCCACCCAGATTGGCCATTCCCATACCGCGGCTGATTGCGACAGGATCGGGGGTAGCCACAACCAGCCCCGGCGATTTGGAATAGAGTTGACCAGGACCTCCCCACAGGAGCGGCTCAGGAGCGTGGAGCATGAACGAAGCTGTTCGGCGCATCGCAACCGTAGAAAAAGCGTCAAAAACCAGGAAATACGGATTCGCATCAGGTGACGAATCTTCAGGCTTCAGGAACAGGAAATGCCTGCGGTGCCAGATCCCGCTCGACTCGTATCCTCGCTGTTCCGCCGAAAAGTAATCCAGCAGATCGCCAGAGCTCCAAACCGGATCCACCCCTACGGCGTCCTTGCGATCGAGTTTCGCATCGTCGAACACCAGCATATTGTGCGCTTTGGAGGTCACATACCAGGGCCGATGATGCGGGTCGTCGTAGCTGACACCAATGCCCGCGTCCACGGCCATTGCCTCACCATAGGCAAACAGCTCGAAACTCAAGATATCGGGGTGCGAATGCCCACCTCCCCAGGGACCATAGTTGATCATCAGGTACGGGCTTTCCTTCGTCCAATTCTGCCGCATGACCGCAAACCCGGATGGTCTGAAATCCATAGATGTGAAAGCCGGTTCTTCCATTGGATCGTCAATATCCGCACCCAGGAGATTCTTTGCGAGCCAGAGAAAATCGGGTCGGTCGAAGCCCCTTCCTCCATCCACGAAGAAATCGGAGTTGAACCGGCCGCGCCCACCATCATTCACTGCAGGCTGCGTTCCCAGGGGACTCATCAGATACATCCAGTGCGTAAGCGTCCGCTCGAGTGGGGGTTGCAACGCGGCGACCTTATCTTCGTATCCGCCAAATTGCTCAAGCAAATAGGCAAGATTGCGAGGATCGCGATAAACGATCGTCGAATAGCTCGAAGGACAACGCTCGGAGTGACACCCGTCTTCGTGGAAATCCCGGGTCAGGTGTTCTTCCATTCTGTACGTACCGAGGGTGATCCACTTCTCAGACTCCTTGAACTCGCGAAGATTAAGCCCCAGCTCGGCCAGGGCGTAGGAGCCCATAACCTGCCAGTTTCCGGATCGATATCCCTCGTCCTCCAGCTCATACAACCATCGCGCAGACCCCACGTAGTTCTTGAGCATCCTCTCGTGCGTTTTGGCGGAAAGGCGTCCCCTGTTCAACCGATAGAATTCGAGAAAAATGCGATTGCGGTTGGACCCCAAACCCAGCTCGTACCAGATCGAATCCAGATGGGAGAAACCTCCAACGACATCGTCCCGCTGCTCATACCACTGGTTGAAGAGTTCATCGAAGGCATCCAGATACTTCGTATCTCTCGTCTGCATATACGCGTAAAGGAGGGGCCTGGACCACCCCCAATAGTGAAATCCATACTTGCCGCTCTGACCATAGTCCGCATTAAAGTCCACGATGTGGCCATGCTGGATAGTCACACCACCCCAACCTGTGATATCGCGCGCAACAACGCGATCTGCTGAGGCGGTATAGGATCCCTTTGGAAAAATCTCCATGGCCTTATCTACCGTGAAGAACGGCGTACCGGAATTCACGTAAGCGAATCCCGGTCTCGAATCCCAGTACTCACCCCAGGCCGTGTATGCCGCCGGGTAGTTGCCCGCTTCGACCGCCATTTTCACCGCTTCAAGTCCGGCCTGATTCAAATTCATCGCCGCAAAGAGATCACCGTCAGAAATGTGCTTGATCTGCTGCTGGAGGTATGTCGGATCTTCCCGGAGATCCTCCTGGGTCACACCAAAATTCGACACGAATTTCACGAAATCCGGAAACCCCACCTCTCCGTCCCCGTTGAGATCGAACCGGGCATCGAATGAACTGTCCTTACTCGTCTTACCGTAATTGCGGGCAAACGCAATAAAGTCATCAATATGGACCTCGCCGTCCCCTGTGAAGTCTCCTACCACCTGGGCAAAAACTGCCGTAATGGGCAGGATTATTAAACAAAGAATCAGAAGCGTCTTCTTTGGGGAACGCCTGCTGATCATCTGAAACTGCTGTGCATATTCATTCATCTCTCCCATCCCTCCTGTCACCACCCACATCACCAATTTGGGAACGCCCCGCAGCTCAGTCCACCGATGGCCCGGGAACTTTTGCAAAATCTCTGAAAAACCTCGCCACTTCCGCCACGATAATGTCGACCATCTTCCCGCCGACATCCGCCGAGGCAGCTGCGGGGTTATCCGTGTGCCCGGGACCCTTTCCCCAGGCGCCGTAAGTCTGCACCGTAGCGCCGGTGAGTCCCACATCCAGGCCGGAATCTTTTCCTGCCATATCCTGCACGTTCTGACGGGCGTCTTCATCCACCCAATCCGGCCGCAATGAAAGAATCGCCGAAGTTTCATACTGACCCGCGTGGCCGGGGATGCGATTGGCGGGCATCAGATCAGCCGCTTTGAGTGCGGGCATCGCGATATCCCAGTAATTACAGGAAGCCACTGTTGCCGGCTGCTCCAGGCGGTTCACCAGATCCTGATTCGCCATTCCGATCAGATCCTTATTGCCGCCGTGCCCGTTCAGCACCACGAGATGTCTAAAGCCTGCACGCACCAGGCCTCCCAGCACCTCGACCACCACACTCGCGAACGTTGCACTCGTGAGCGACAACGTCCCTCCAAAAGGGTAATGGTGCCAGGACGAACCGAAGGCAAGGGCCGGCGTAATCACCACCGGAACATCTCCTGCAGCCGATTCAGCCGCACGCTTCGCAACAGTGGTGACCAGCAATGTATCTGTTCCAACGGCCATATGGGGGCCGTGCTGCTCGGTAGCCGCGGTTGGCATTACTGCCACAGCCCCTGGCGCAACCTCTCGAATCTCTTCCCTCGTCATTTCCTCGAAAAGCACAGACATTTCTCCTCCATTCGGTCATAGATCCAAAACGTATCAGCCGAGAGACACGGGTTTCCCATTCTGCCTGCCTGACTCGTAAATTGCAGTAATCAGCTCCACCGATCGTCGTGCTTCGGGCCCATCCACCAGCGGGTTTCGATCTTCAAGAATCGCCTTCGCAAAATCTTCGATCACCGGCGCGTGACCCATCTCTACGTGCGGAACCGCCGTACCGGCCTCCGCCTCACCTACCAGCTTCAGCCGATCGGCCTCGAGCGTATTCCCGATCTGGATCAGCTCCTCCTTTGCCGCCTCTTCTTCATCGGTCGCGTCGATCAGATCCAGGCGCATCAATTTTTCATGGGTAAATGCCAGCGTTCCTCTGGACCCATAAATCTCGAGATACTGCGGCAATTCCGGATAGGCAAGTGTCGTACCCTCGATCACACCTCTCGCACCGCTCTGGAAATTCAGCAATGCCAGCGCCTGTGTCTCTACCTCGATGTCCCTGCCAACGGAGGACGTATGTGCGATCACCCGGGAGACATCACCACAGAACCACAACAGAAGGTCCACAAGGTGTATGCCCTGATTCATCAGACAGCCGCCTCCGTCAATTTTCCAGGTCCCTCGCCAGCCGCCAGAGTCATAGTACTCCTGCGTGCGATATCGCTTTATGTAAGCACTGCCGGAATAGACCTCACCCAAAAGTCCCTGATCGAAAAGCTTCTTCAACTTCCAAACGATGGGTGCAAAACGCGTCTGGAACACCCCTGCGACCTTCACCTCCGGATGCTTCCTTGCTGCCGCTATAATCTTGTCGATCCTCTCCGTCGTGATCTCCAGCGGCTTTTCTACCAGCAAATGCTTGCCTGCCTCTATCACCTGCAGTGCGGGATCGAGATGCAAACCGCTTGGAATAGCCAGTGTAGCTGCGTCTACAACCGAAAGCATATCGGATAAATCCGTAAACGCCTCCACACCGTACTGCTTCGCCAATCCTTCGGCCGCTTCCTCTCTCTGGTCACAGACCGCGACCATTTTGACTTGTGGAACATCCTGTAGGGAATGAGCGTGGGAAGGGCCGATTGCGCCGGCTCCGATCACGCCGATTCGAATGGGATTCTGACTCATAACTACTCCTCGATCTGGTGAACTGGTGGCATTGCGGCTCTGTCGAACCGAATCAATTCGAAACACGCCATACAAATGAAAGGAGATCAACATTCCGCGTCAAGGACAGACTTCTATTGTTGAAACCTTTCAGTCACCGGAATCTTTTGGGTTTCAGCAAAGCGAATGATCCCGCGGTGTTGACTTTGGAGATCTCGGACGCGCAAAATTTAACCGGTTGGAATATGTCCAGGTAACCCTGCCAAAGTCCTGGCTCCCCGTCGCTTGCGTTTTCTCTTGACTTCCCCCAGAGGGCAGGGCATCGTACGCGTAGGAACAGCATGTTTCAGAAATCTCGAATTCCGCTTTGGCGATAGCATTACCAGGCTCCAAACATCTGTCGGCTACCGCAATGGAAGGGTCTGAAAGGGATACAGATTCGGGGTAGCCCGGCAACGAATCCAGTCTAACGTGCACGCCCTTTCACAGATCAGCAGGGAGCAACAAAATGGCCAAAAGGAAGCGTCCGGATACCACCGGGAAGACTGATGTCATAAAGTCTGATACAGGAACTTCGGTGAAGTCTACGGCCAGCGGAAAGCCAAATTCGCCTGATGCCGTACGGCCAGAAATAACAACTGGTGATGAAGCTGATGCGACAGCCGCGGAGGCTACGCTCGCGTTTCCAATTGTTGGGATGGGGGCCTCTGCCGGCGGGCTGGAAGCCCTGACATCATTTTTTAAAGCCACCCCAACGCATAGCGGGATTGCCTTTGTTCTGGTGGTTCATTTAGATCCAAAACACGTGAGCATTATGCCCGAACTGTTGCAGAAAGTGACGGCCATGCCGGTCTGTCAGGCAGAAAATGGCATGCCCGTCCAACGGGATCGAATCTACGTGATTCCGCCCAACAAGGACTTGAGTATCCTTCGAGGTATATTGTATCTAATGGATCAGGTCCAGCCTCGAGGCGCCAACCTTCCTATTGACACGTTTTTACGGTCTTTGGCGCAAGACCAGGGACGGAATGCAGTCTGTATCATCCTTTCCGGCACAGGCACGGACGGCACCCTGGGCATGAAGGCCGTTAAAGGTGGCGAAGGCCTCGTTATGGTTCAGGATGAGCGATCGGCCAAGTATGACGGGATGCCGCGAAGTGCCATCGCCACCGGGTTGGTGGACTATGTGCTGGCGCCTGAGGAGATGCCCGAGCAATTGGTGAAGTATATCCGGCACACCAACGGGGGCGTGGTGCCGAGTATTGTTCCCGATGAAGGACCCATTCCCGATGTGCTGCAGAAAATATTTATCATCCTTCGGTCTCGGACCAACCACGACTTTTCGCAGTACAAGAAGAACACAATTTGCCGACGGATCGAACGACGGATGAGCGTCCACCAAATTGAAAACATCACGGATTACGTGAGCTTTGCGCAGAAAAGCGAACGTGAAGCAGACATCCTGTTCAAAGAGCTCTTGATCGGAGTCACGAATTGTTTCCGAGACTCGGAGGCATTCAAAGTCCTTCAAACAACGATCATGACCAAGGTATTTTTGGACAAGCCTGACGGCTATGCCATTCGCGTGTGGATCCCGGGATGCTCCACCGGAGAAGAGGCTTATTCGATTGCCATTGTGCTGCACGAATGCATGGAGCAGGCTGGCCGCCATTTCCAGGTCAATATATTTGGCACCGACCTGGACGAGGATGCCATCAACCTTGCCAGAACCGGTCTCTACCCCGAAAGCGTCCGGGCAGACGTTGGCCCCGAACGCCTGAAACGCTACTTTTCCAAAGAGGAAGGTGGCCAATACCGGGTGAAGAAATCCATTCGAGAGATGCTCGTCTTTGCGCCACAGAACGTAATCAAGGACCCGCCGTTCACAAAGGTAGATCTGCTGTGCTGCCGCAATCTGCTGATCTATCTGGAAACGGAATTGCAGCGGGAGCTGCTGTCGATTTTCCACTACAGCCTCAAAGCCAAAGGGATTCTTTTCCTGGGGACCTCGGAGTCGGCGGGCGCAGACGCCGAATTGTTCTCCGCCTCCCACAAGAAATGGAAGATATTCCATCGAAAACCCCCGACATCTGGTAGCCCTTCAAACCTGGTATTCCCTACCCAGCCTGCTCGGAAACTCCATCTGGAGATTCCAGAGGCCGTGCGGAGCGCGGAAGAGTTGAGTGCACTGGAAATGGTCTAGACGATCCTCCACCAAAGTGACACCCCTCCCTGCGCAATCATCAACGACGCCGGCGACACGGTCTACATTCACGGACAAACGGGAAGATACCTGGAATTTGCCGAAGGAAGGGCGAGCGTGAGCATCCTGGACATGGCTCGGTCCGGTCTTAGGAAAGAACTGGCCTCTGCCATACGCCAGGCGACTGACAAAAAGCAGGAGATAACTCATAAGGGTTTGAAGGTGAATTACGACGGCAACTGGTTGCGTGTTGACCTGACGGTTAGACCCATTATTGGGCAGACTTCCACACGCGGACTCCTGATGGTTGTTTTCAAGGAGAACGACACCCCAAAACCAAATATACGTCGCCGCTCAACACCTGGCACGGGGGCGGTTGGGGACTCAAGCACGGAGGCGCTCGAACTTGACCTCCAGTACACCAAAGAGAACCTGCAGACGACCATCGGGGAGCTTGAAACCTCGAACGAAGAGCTCAAGTCAATAAACGAAGAGCTGCAATCGACCAACGAAGAACTCCAGAGCACGAACGAAGAGCTGGAGACTTCCAAAGAGGAGCTCCAATCGCTCAACGAGGAAACGGTCACAGTTAACGCAGAATTACAGGCCCGGATGGATGAATTGTCCAATTCCAACGATGATATGAAGAACCTGCTGGACAGCACCGAAATTGCAACCATCTTCCTTGACCTGGATCTGTGTGTCCGACGTTTCACTCCCAAAACAAGTAAAATCATTCCGCTGACTGCGACGGATTCCGGACGCCCGATCAGGCATCTGGCTACATCGCTTGTGGGTGTCGACATCGATGAATGCAGCCAGCAAGTTCTCGGTGATCTGGCCCTGCGAGAATTCGAAGTGGTAGATCGTGAGAACCGCAGTTACATCATGCGAATTCGACCCTATCGCACTTCGGCAAACGTGATTGACGGTGTAGTGATCACCTTTGAGGATACCACCTCCAGCAGACGCATAGAGGAGGAGCTGCGGCAAAGGGAGCGCATCCATGGGCTGGCCCTGGAAGCTGGAAAGATCGGAATATTCAAAGTAGATCTGATCAGCGGTACGGGAGAGTGGACACCTGAATTGTCCAGAATTTGGGGTATTCCTGGCAATTACACGGGTTCTCTCACAGAATTTTGGTGGGCGCACGTGCATCCCGAAGACCTGGAGCGAGTCAAGGCGGAACACAGCCGAATGACGTCGAGCGAAGAAGTGGGCGAAATGGAATTTCGTGTAATTCGGCCAAATGGTGAAACCCGGTGGATCCGCTGGCGAGGCCCTCTTCGATATCCTCTGGCAGCAGCGCCCGGTCGCTCACCTTGACGCCTTCGAACTGCGACTTCTCGAGCACCGACTCCGCCTTGATCAGCTCGAGCAGCGAATTGGCGAGATCCCGTGTCATACCCGGACTCAGATTCATCACCGCGCCGCGGGCTTCCTTCTGCAGCCTGGCCGCGTAGGGATCTCCGCTCGCCAGCACTCCGGGAGGATCCAGCATCCACGCCACGAGCCACTCACGGTTTTGTCTTTCCTCTACATTTTTCAAGTCGGGACCAGTCAACCGTCCGCCGCCAATTGTGTGACAGCTAAAACAGTTCTGTTTGTAATAGGTCGCGGGTACCTGCGCCTCAACAGTTCCGCAAAGGGCAGGCAGCAGCACCGTTACGGCGACTCCGCACACTCGGCTGAGAATTTTGGCAGAAATCATTGTGTTCCCCGGGATATGTGTTGAGTGGTTTCGTAAAGGAAAAGGACCTCGAATCACCAGGATACAAGACAATAAGTGTGCCAAAAAAGAACGGCGAGCGATGTTCGCCGAACGGTTCCCCACAACTCTCTGGTATCCCGCACTTTAGAAGATCAGATTCTTTTGGGGGCTCACACGGAATCGGACCCGGAATTCGTCGTCCTGCATACTCGAATATGCAGATCTTGACACTGGCTTAGCCGGGATCAACCAGCTATCGCATTTTAAATCATATACTTAAGCGGGTGAATACCCGGGTATGCGGAGAATTTCGCCAAACGGCCTAATCCGGGCTACCTGAGTATGCAGTGGGTCCCCGTTCGGGGGTCTGATTCTCCCACCTGACACCGCGCCGTACACGAAAAAAGGAACCGCGATTTCCCTCGCGGTCCCTTCTCCATTTCTAATCTTCGCCTGACCCGGTCAAATGGACTATCCCTTAAAGCCGGCCTCCTTGTGTGCCCCGTCGCAAAAGGGTTTGTTCTTGGAAGCGCCGCACCTGCACAGGGTATAGTGATCGGAGGTCGCCGGTGCGTCCCCGTCCGAGTTATTCAGAGTGATCCCGCCTCGAATGTGAAGGGGGCCATCCTCGGAGATAAAAACTTCCGGTTCCGAGAAATAGCAGTCGTGCAATTCATCCTTCAGCTTGTAAGCCAGAGAGCCGGAAGGACACGCCCGAATCGTCTCGATGATCTGCTCCTTGTCTGCCCCGTCGGGAATGGAAATCCGGATATCTCCGTCCCACTCGAAGAAAGCGCCGGGGGCGTTCTCTACGCACACACCGGCGTGGCAGCAGACGCCAATATTGTCCACGACCGTCAAGCCCTCGCCGTCAAATTCTCTTGTGTCGTACGTTTCCTTTCGTTCCTTCTTTCCCGAGAATCCGATTTCGGAATGGGCGCCGTCACAAAAGGGTTTGTTCTTCGAGGCCCCGCACCTGCACAAGGCAATTACTTCCTTCTCCATTGCCACCGGATTGTCCTGCGAATCGGTCAGCTTCTTCAGTCCTTTAACCAGAAATGGTCCCTTTTCTGGAATATCTATACTGGGTTTTTCTTCAGCCATAATGTCACGCTCCTTGTTACCGGTTGAGCTTGAAGAGCTTTCCAGCTCTCGCACAGTTGTCGCACAAGCATACCCAAAAAACCCAACCTCGTCCACCCACGAAACCGCTTCAAGATGGGAATGGGTTCAGGAACAGATCCGATCTCGACGGTGCGCAAAACCGGAGTTCGATCCGGCAGTCAGAAAAGCCGGTTCGCCGGTGTCCCTGAATCAGAAAGGGCCGCGAGATAACTCGCAGCCCCTCATTAATAGTATAGACACCATTTTCACGACCCGGCGCTAACCCTTGAAGCCAATCTCCTTGTGCGTTCCGTCACAGAAAGGTTTGTTCTTCGAAGCGCCGCACCGGCAGAGGAAATACTCATTCGAATCTTCCGGTGCTCCCCCGTCTGGATTTTTAAGCTTAACACCACCCTGGATATGAAGCGGACCATCTTCAAAGAAACTGATCTCCTCGGCACCGTCGGCAGTTCCTTCACCATCTGCCGTCGTTTCGGAACCTGGCGCGACGTCCCCCGTAAATCCAATTTCTTTGTGTGTCCCGTCGCAAAAGGGCTTGTTCTCCGATGCGCCGCAGCGGCAGAGTGCAATCACGTCCTTTTCCATCGGAATCGGATTTCCGTCAGCATCCTTCAGATGCTTCAGACCCTTCACAAGAAGCGGTCCGTTCCGCGCAATATTGATCGTAGGTTTCTCTTCGGCCATATCTCCTCCGGGTTAAAAGCGTCTGTGGGATACTACGTTCCAACGCCACAAAATACTCAATTAGCTTTCACGCGTCCACATCAACCTTTGAGCGCCTGGTTGCCCTCCGCAGCCTCTGACTTGGGTCCCTTTCTCGTAACTCGCAACTCGTCTCAACCCCCGTGCCAGCCCTCCTCAGCTTCGGTCAAAGCAGGCTCCCCCCGGACTTCGTACTTCGGACTTCGGACTCGCCTCTCGCCTCTCTCCTATCTCTTCACCCTTTCCGCCAACCCCCTCACCAACAATTCCCGGTTCAGAAACTTCCCCTCCCTCAAAACACGCTCCGGATCGTCCTCCCCTGGCGCGTAGAACACGTCTCCCAGGTAACGATCATACTTGTCCGGTTTTGTGGTCGTAACCACCACGAAGGTGGCTTCCGCAAGCTCTCGTGCCGCAAAACTCTTGGCGCGAACCCCTGCAGCGGTCGGAAGCTCGGGAGAATCGATCCCGCGGAGCCGTACCTTCTGCCGGCACCACACCCGGAAACCGCAATCGATATCCACCCAGATCGTGTCTCCGTCGATCACACGGATCACCCTGGCGATATACGTGTAGAAGGCAGCAGGTCGTCCATCCCCGGGAGCGAACGAATAATCGCCCGAGCGATCCCTCGTTGCGGTCAGGTAATCCCCTGCCCGAGCCTCTTCCACACCCTTGAGCGGCCAGGCCAGGTGAGTCCCGAACCCCAGGTCCAATCTCAAGTCGCCATCACCCGGAAGCGACGGATCCCCTTGACCGGAGCTCCCTTCGACCAGGCGATAGGTGTAAAACCAGCCCCTGAGCGCAGGGAGGTTTTCATCCGGGCGCAATACAGCGCTAGACAGCGCAGAGAGCGTCCCCTGGTCCGAATCCTCCAGCGTCATCGCCCTGATCTGTGTCTCCAGCTCACGTACACTCCACTCGTTCTCGTCCGCGGCCATTTCATACGCGTGCTGATCTTCCACCGAGGGCAGAGCCAGCAACGCGCGATAATGAGACCAGGTCAATTTTCCATGCGTCTGGAATTTTGGATTTAAACGAAAAAAAGCCAATCCACTATAAAGGGCACTTTTGCCAATACCCACCTCCTGGGACAGCCTCAAAACCACACGTTCACCGTATTCTGCACGGTCCTTTTTCTGCAACAAATAGTGGTCCAGAACCTGCCCGATGCCGTGATAGGTCCTCAAAGTTTCGTCTAAAAAGGCTTGTTCTGCCTTCATTTTTCCGCCGTGCATCAATCTAACAACTTCACCCTTGAGATCCTCGAACCCATCCTGTACCAGGGCATTTGTCATCAGACCCTCCTCTCGGGTCAAAATGATTCTATCTGAAGAAAAACTCATTCGTCTATATTTTTGTAATCATACTATTTAATACTAAATAATAGTATGATATTATTTCTTCCTCCTGAAGGAAATATAGGGCCATTTCACCCTTCGGAACAGCGGTTTTTCTCAATGTTAAAGCCACTTCCTTACGCCTTACGTGGATATCCAAAACAGAAAATGGCGGCCGGAAGATGCAACTTCCGACCGCCATTTTCTTATCCAGTTAGCGCCTACGGTAGCCCCTCGAACGCCCTACCCCGGACACTGTCTTATCGATTTCCAAAAGCCCCTCGGACACCGGACTTCGGACACTGTCTCATTGATTCCCAAGCCCCCCGGACTTCGGACTTCGGACACTGTCTCATTGATTCCCAAGCCCCCCGGACTTCGGACTTCGCACTTCGGACTTCGGACTTCGGACTTCGCACTTCGCACTTCGGACGTCGCACTTCGGACACGCCCCTACTCTTTCTTCCTGACCACATCCCCAACCTTAATCGTCCCGCCTTTGACCACCTTCGCATTAATGCCCCTCGTCCTCAGCGCGCTTCCTTCATCCGAATTCACAAATTTCATCGCGTCCGCCCCGTACCTTTCAACGAACTTCTTGCAGCCGGTGTGAGGCATTGCCGTCACCTCGATGACTGCAGATCCGAGCGTAAGCTGTGTCCCCGGAGGCAGATTGTCCGGTCCCAAATTGATATCTATAAACAGTTGGTCGCCCGCCAGATGCCAGCGGTCCTTGCTCGTGGCGATTAGATCAATCGCCCTGGATCCCATAATATTGAGCTGCATTTCGGGATGGGCCTTCCCATCGTCGGTCATCCCACTCCCCCGGGCTTTCCAGTTATCACCCACCAGCCCGTCGTCAACACTCAATTCGCCCGCTTCCAGGATCTCCCGCTCCAGTGTTTCAGGTCTGCGGACAATCATATCGAGCGTACCCTCATCCGTCGGGGCCTTCCTCACCTCATCCAGCCCGGCCTCGAGCTCCGCCGTCGTCAAGTGCTTCACTTCCATATTGCGCCTCCCTCCTTTGTTATTCTGGTTATCACCTCACCGCCTATCATTTACCTCTGACGCCCCCCGGACTTCGGACATCGGACTTCGGACTTCGGACTTCGGACTTCGGACCCCGGACGCTTTCAGATTTTGATCCTGACTTTAACACAATCCGCCGTAAACTCCTCCGCCTTCGTCATATCGGTATAGTTCATGAACTTGGGCTGCTCTGGCAGCGTCATAATCAAATCTCCGGTACCCCGCTCCTCATACAGGCCCCAGTTTGTGTACCTTCTCTCATCGGGCGCACCCTCAGGTAAATCCAGTATCACCCGAACCGTGTCCTTCAAAATGCAGCACGCTTCCGTGTCGAATTCGGCAATGGTAAGTGGGTATCTTGGTGTTTGTCCATACACGGGACCGGGAAGAATATTCGCTAACCAGTAAGTCTTCCCTGTCTTGGTTGATTTGACGAACTGTGAGAAGGATGCAGGATTCCAAACTGGATCGCCATCGTCATACCGCAGAGGCTCGGGGTTCGACCAGGTCATGCCCCCATCTTCGGAGATCGTGCACTGTCTTGTGGAATGGATACCCGAAGCCTCATCCCCCTGGCACCGCATAGCGTTGAACAGGCGCTCTCCGCCCAAACAGGTCACTGCGGGTTCGCAGCAGCGCCTTCCTGTGAAGTCCGGTCCCACGGTGATCAGATCGCCAAACGTGAAGTCCAGTGTTGAACCTGCTTCACTCCACCTTGCGCGGGCGTAGATCGTGCCCTCTACCGATGCCCCCTTTACCGTCATACCAAATACCAGAGAGCCGTCTTCCAGCCAGGTATACGCAAGCATGTCCGCCAATGCGCCCCGCTCTCCATACCGCAGCACGGGTGCCCATTGCGTAGCATCGTGGCCTTCCCGGCAGTCGATCACCTGCTGCGAGCCAGACCATGCCAAGCCTCCGTCCCGCGAAATCTGGTAATGCATTCGATAGGTACGTTGCCTGAGATTGCCTGCACTGAACATCGGCTCGTTCGGATCGATATCATAGGTCGAATAAAATGAGATCAGCACATTTGTGTTCGGATCCAGCACGTGCATTGGCACGTTCCGGTGCTCACCCGTCAGGTCTGTGGGATCCTCCTCCGAAAAGTTTGGCTCATCAATCCACGAAACACCTCCGTCCGTGGACCTGCGACGATAGATCCTATCGTGGTAGTAAACCTTCCCTACTGCCGGATCTACCAGCATGCCCTCATCTTTCACCGAAACGAGCAGGTCCGAACCTTCAACATTTGTATACGAAGGATTTTGGGCGTACACCGCCATACCTTCACGTGCGGAAATATAGTGTTCTGTGTCCACCTGAATGTGCATTGCTGGCCTTTCCGGTTTAATTGTGCCATTAAATTGTGGATGTCCTGAACATTCCTGACAGGTGAAAGAATAAACCAGTCCGTCAGGCAAGTAAAGCCCTTTTGTAGGTGGATAATTGCGACACAGCAAATGGGTGCTTCTGCATTATTTTGAGTGGGATTTTTGGAGATTGTTCAGTAGATTAAACACAAAGATGACCGGTTCCTCAGATCCACTTTGCGATTGGGAGAAACAGGAAAACCGATGCACCGATTCCCTCTTCTCATTTTCATTCTAATCATTCTATCCTCGCGAGTTGTCTCGGCAGAGGAGTTGGAACTGGCAATTGGTCTGACACTCCCTCCCTATATTTTCCCTGATACCAAGACAGGACTTGAGCTTGACATCGTTAGGGAATCGTTGGGGTTGGTGGGCTACAGCATAAAACCTGTCCCGGTTCCATTCGCGCGAGTAACAAGGCACTTGACGTCTGGCAAGGTGGACGGTGCACTCACAGTGTCCGAGTCGGCTGGTCTTGAGGATGTGTTCTTTTCAGAGTCACACATCACCTACCACAATGTCGCCGTATCCTTGGCCGGTAACAGATATCGTATCGAAAAGATTGATGACTTGGTGCAAAGGAGCGTGTTGGCATTCCAGAACGCCACGAAATACCTTGGAAGTGAGTATGCGTCGGCAACGAAAAGAAGCAAAGCCTACCACGAAACACATGATCAGAAGAAGCAAGTCTTGCTGCTTTATAAGAAGAGAACCCAGGTCATCATAATCGACATCAACATTTTCAAGTACTACCGACAGCAACTAGAGGATGAGGTAAATCTCGAGGAGGTTACGATTCACGAGATCTTCTCGCCAAGTCCATATAAGGTAGGATTCAGAGCCGCCGGCGTCCGGGACGCATTCAACAAGGGGCTTGCAGAACTTCGCAAAACAGGAAGATACGACGAGATTATCAGGAGTTATATTCACTAAGGTAACGTCGCACTGTGTAGACAGTAAATCGTTCGAGGACTTCATGAATCTGAACAGGATCTTCCAAACTTTCAAACGCGATTCCATCGCCTTCCAATTGCTCACCAGGGTCATCCTGGCATATTTCGCATTAACGGCCTTGCTGCTGGTCGCTCAGGTTGTAATCAGCTATTACAATGTGAAAGACCAGGTGGACAAGGAACTCCGTGTAATCGAGCGAGCCTTTTCCCCAGGGCTGGCCACGGCACTCTGGGATGTTAACACGGAACAGGTGGAAAGCTTTTTCAAGGGTATGTTGGATCTACCCGTTGTCGTTGGGGCGCGTATTGAAGACGAAACCGGTGTGGCAATTGCACAAAGCGGGATCGTACGCACTCAGGAAGGTCAGATTCGAAGGATCAACGAAGACCAGCATATGAAAGCGGTCGAAGGATTCTTGAAGGTATTCGAACATCGTGCCCAGATTCATATAGAGGACAGGTCTGACCTGGTTTTGGTCGGACACATCACCATTTACTCCAGTTCCGATGTGGTAATGGATCGGGTCAAACTCAGCATAGGCCTCACACTCATGCAGTCCTTTCTCGTGGCTGCCGCACTCTGCATAATTTTCATAGGCCTCTTCAAACGACATCTCGCAGGCCCCCTGGGTGTGCTGACCTCGGCAGTGGGTACATTCGATCCAGACAAGGCCGCTGACTTCCGTCTGGATACCGGCATCACTGGCAAGAACGAACTGAAGGTGCTGGAAGAATCATTTGTGGGTATGGCAAACAGATTGGCGAAAGACAGGTCTGAACTCATTGGTTTCAGGGAGGACCTGGAGAAGCAGGTGGGGGAACGGACTGAGGAACTGCACAGAGCCAGCGAACTGTCCGAATACAAGGCAACTACCGAGACCAGCCTGGGAAAACTCGCTGCCGGTCTGCAGGGCACCCTGTCCGCATCCGCCATCGCGGAGCACAGCCTGGATGCGATGGTCGAATTCCTCAACGCGCCCGTCGGCGCCCTTTATGTCCTTCAGGAAGATGGGCAACTCCATCGAATGGCCCATCATGCCCTCCCGCCCGAAGCCGAAGAGGCAAGCATCTTTCCCATGGGATCCGGGTCGGTGGGCTCGGCTGGAAAGTCTCGGCAGACACTCGTCACTGAACCTGGCGATCAGAACTGGTCGGTCTCTTTCGGTCTGGGAAATGCCAAGCCAAAGCAGGTCCTCACTTGTCCACTGATAGGAAACGACGAGTTGGCAGGTGTTGTGGAATTCTGTCTGTTCCAGCAGCTTACTGATGAGCAGATCGCATGGGTTGGTAAGGCCTCGCGAATTGCAGCTACGGCACTCCATTACGCGAGAGAATCGAGGGAAAGAGAACACTCCGAGAAAAGAGTTCGCTTGATCCTGGATTCCACGCCGGATTGCATGATCATTGTCGACGAGAGCGGCCTGATTCAGATGGTGAATGCGATGTCCGAGGAGGTATTCGGCTACACGAGTGATGAAATGATAGGTCGGCCGATTTCCCTGCTCGTACCCACGAGATACCACGAGGCTCATGTGGACCACTTCTCGGGTTATATTCAGAATCCGCTGGCACGAAAACTGGGTGAGGGAAGACCGGTGCAGGCACGCTGCAAGGACGGGTCGGAATTTCCGTCCGAAATCAGCCTGAGCCCCATCGAAACTTCCGAAGGGCTGCTTGTTGTTGCGGCCGTAAGAGATATCTCGGAGCAGCAGCTGGCCGAGGAATCCATGCGTACGCTTTCCCTAGGCTACGGAACGGAGCCCTGCGCTTATCGTCATCACAGATCGTAAAGGAATTGTCGAATATGTTAACGCGAAGTTTACTGAAGTCACAGGATATACGCCTGCTGAGATCATAGGCCGGAACCCAAGAATCCTGAAATCCGGTGCGCAATCACCAGAGTTCTATAAGAACCTCTGGGATACCATTCTCGACGGGCGCGAATGGCGGGGAGAATTCTGCAACCGCAAGAAAAATGGTGAAACGTACTGGGAGCAGGCCTCCATTTCTGGAATCCGAAATGACGCAGGAGAGATTTCGCACTTTGTAGCGGTAAAGGAAGACATCACGAGCCAGAAAAGCGGGGAGATCTGATCGGCAGTCAGAATAAATATTGAATCGGGGAACAACAGTTACTCTTAACTTGGTTTGGAAAATGCTAAAAAATCTAAAAATTCGCCCAAAGCTCCTCCTGTCTCTCCTGGTTGTCGGCCTGATGGCGACCACAGTGACTGGCTTGCAAAGCTACCGTAGTGCGCGGAGCGCATTGAAAAACACGACATTCCAGCAGTTGTCTGGTGTCCGTGAAGCCAGGAAACATCAGATCGAAGCATATTTCGATCGCGTGCGTCGGGAGGCGATAACACTCGCCCAGGGTTCTACGGTCAGGATGGCCCTGAAAGATCTCCGCAAGGGGTTTGAGAATTTGTCCAGTGGGTCGGATCTTGAGTCTAGAAAGGCTGCGCTGATCTCCTACTATTCCGACCAGTTCATTCCCGAGCTTGATCGGCTGGCTGGAAAGGAAGTTTTGACCACGGGAAGGGCGGTTCCGCAGAATCCTGCAGGCGTGCTGCTCCAGGAGCGGTTTATATCGGGCAACCCTAACGGCGTTGGCCTCCGCGATCGACTTGACTCGGTTGGGGACGGTTCGGACTACGACGCGGCGCACGCGTCCCACCATCCCATACTGCGCGAAATAGTCCTTGGTTTGGGATTCTACGATCTGTTTCTAATAGATCACCGAACGGGAAACATAGTGTACTCCGTGTCCAAAGAAACCGACTTTGCCACAAGCCTTTCTCGGGGTCCCTACGCGAATACAAACCTGGCGGACGCGTTTAAACAGGCGCTTTCGGCAGGAAACAAAAAAGAGACTTATCTGGTTGATTTCGAGCGCTATCCCCCATCCCGGATGGCGCCTGCATCTTTTTTTGCGGCTCCAATCCTTGAGAAAGGGGAGCTGATCGGTGTCCTGGCGATCCAGGTAGCAATCGATGAGATCGACAAGATCATGACTGGAGATCACCATTGGTGGGATGAAGGCCTGGGGTCAACCGGCGAAACCTATCTGGTAGGTGAGGATCACACGCTGCGGAGTGATTCACGGTTCCATATAGAGTCACCCGAAGCCTTCTTTGCGTCTCTGGTCGGTCGGTAGATCCCAAGTTGGTGGATCTGATGAGGACCCATGGCACCGGTGTTCGATACCTTACAGTTGAGACCACGGCCTCCACTGAGGCGCTCTCGGGCCAAATGGCAACTCGGATCGTTGAGGATTACCGCGGCGTGCCTGTCCTGAGCGCCTATGCGCCAGTCGACATCAAGGGAGTCACGTGGGCTATTGTTGCTGAAATCGATGCCTCCGAGGCCTTTGCACCCATAGATGACCTCTACAACAAGTTGGTGGCTACCACACTCGCTCTGTCAGCTGGAGTTGTCCTTCTGGGTTTGCTTCTGTCCAGAACCATATCCCGTCCGATTATTCGCCTCACCGAAGGAATAGAGGTCTTCAGAGGGGGAGACCACAGCCATCGCATCCAGGCCGAGACTACGGACGAAATTGGCTCCCTCACCGGGGCATTCAACACGTTAATGGCCGATCTCGAAGCGCGTGAGAAGGCTCGTGAGAAAGATGAGCAGGATCTCAAGGCCTACTCTAACCAGGTGGAACAAAGATCCAGGGAGTTGGAGCGACTTTCGGATTCGGCCAACGAAAAGCTGTCTGAAGAATCCAGTCTGGCAAACCTGGCAGCACGGCTCCAGGGAAACCTTACCGTGGCCGAGGTATGTGAACCGGCGCTGGATTCGATCGCGGAATTCCTTCAGGGGCCGGTGGGTGCGCTTTATGTACTTGAAGACGATGACAGACTGCACAGATATGCATCCCTTGCCTTGCCCCCCAAGGCAGAAGAAATGACCTCCTTTGCGCTTGGCTTCAGCAGCGTGGGTCAGGCCGCCCGATCGCGTAAAACAGCTTTGCAGGTGCCTTCAGAGGACACCTTCCCGGTAAGTTTTGGGTTTGGCAGGGCATCATCCACGCAAGTCGTCACCTGCCCGCTCATCGCAAACAACGAAGTGGCGGGGGTTGTGGAGCTCTGTCTCTTGATGGATGCCACAGAGGACCAGATCCGGTGGTTGGAAAAAGCTGCAGAGATCGTGGCAACGGCCATCAGATTCGCCCGTCAGGCCAGGGAACGTGAGGAAGCGGAAGAAAGAACAAGGCTGATCCTCGTCTCCAGCGCCGAGGGCCTTTTTGGCCTTGATTCGGAGGGGAAAGCCACATTCGTAAATCCAGCCGCCTGTGAAATTCTGGGTTACGAACCGCAAGACCTGATTGGACAACCTACCCACGCATTGATCCATCATACCCGCCAGGATGGAACACACTATCCTGTGGAAGATTGTCCGATGCGAGCGGCTTTCACAACGGGCGTGGTGACCACCGTGGATGACGAGGTCCTGTGGCACAAGGACGGACACGAAATTCCCATCGAGTATACAGCGACGCCGATCAGGAAAGAAAACCACATCGTCGGTGCGGTAATCAGTTTCCGGGATATTACCGAAAGAAGGAAGGCGGAAGGCAGACTCATTTTTACCCGCAACGTCGTCCAGAACGCAGGCCCCATGCTCTGGGTGCGTCCGGAAGACGGCAGTATCGACTATGCCAACCGTGCTGCATGCCACCATCTCGGATACACGGTCGATGAATTGAAGCAGATGCATGTACCGGATTTTGACCTGGATTTCGGCTTCGAGAAATTCGCAGCCCTTTTGGATCAGCTCCGGTCCTCAGTAGACCCGGTAACGATCGAGGGCCAACATCGAACCCAAGATGGCCACATGGTGGATGTTGAGACCACCGTGTTTCTATCGGAGTTCGATGGAAACATGCTGCTGATCGCCAGCTTCAAGGACGTAACCGAGAGAAAACTTGCCGAAGCTGCAATGAAAGAAGCCAGAGATATAGCGGAAGCGGCCTCGCAAGCCAAAGCAGACTTTCTTGCCAACATGAGCCACGAGATCCGGACACCGATGAATGCCATTGTCGGAATGGCACACCTGGCTCTGCGAACGGACCTGGACCCCAAGCAAAAGGATTACCTCGCGAAGATTCAGAGTTCCGGTCAACACCTCCTGGGGATCATCAACGACATTCTGGACTTCTCAAAGATCGAGGCCGGGAAGCTGGATGTTGAGAACGTGGAATTCGATCTGGATAAGGTGCTGGACAATGTGGCGAACCTGATCGGTGACAAGGCCTCGGCAGCCGGCCTCAAACTCATTTTTGACATAGACCCTGGGATTCCCAGGGATCTCAAAGGTGACCCCCTCCGTCTGGGCCAGGTCCTGATCAACTATTCCAACAACGCGGTCAAGTTCACGGAAGAGGGTGAAATCGTAATCCGTATCCTAAAGGTGGAAGACGGGGAAGAAGGGGAAGACGACCTCCTCGCAAGATTCGAAGTGCAGGATACCGGTATAGGTCTCACTCAGGAGCAGAAAGACCGGCTCTTCCAATCCTTCCAGCAGGCCGATACGTCTACCACGCGGAAGTATGGTGGGACAGGCCTGGGACTCGCGATCTCAAAGCAGTTGGCTGCCCTTATGGGTGGCGAAGTCGGCGTTGAGAGCGAACCGGGTGTAGGAAGCACGTTCTGGTTCACCGCCCGGCTGGGCATAGGCGAACCCCAGGAGCGGGTCTTCATACCTGCCCCCGACCTCCGAAACCGTCGCGTACTCGTGGTTGACGACCACGATCTTGTCCGTGAGACAATGTCGGAGATGCTCACCAGTATGACCTTTCGTGTGGATATGGCTTCCTCTGGAGAAGAGGCGCTGGAAGCCATCACCAGGGCCGACGCCGGAGGCGATCCCTTTGAAATCGCCTTTATGGACTGGCGTATGCCCCCGGGCATAGATGGAATCGAGGCCGTTAGAAGAATGGCGAAACTGAAACTGACCGGGCGGAAACCGCACCCTGTCATGGTCACAGCTTACGGGCGGGAGGAAGTATTCAAAGAGGCCGAGGGGGCAGGGATCGAAGTATCCCTGGTCAAACCCGTAAATCCGTCCCTCCTGTTCGACGCCTCCATCCGGGCGTTGGGCGGCGAACTCACCAGTCAGGAACTGGGCAGGAGGTCCAGTGATGGTGCAACTCAGACCAATGATTTGGAAGCGGTCAAGGGGGCTCGCATCTTGTTAGCGGAGGATAACTTGCTCAATCAGCAGGTAGCCGTTGAGTTGCTAACCGATGCCGGATTCAAAGTTGACGTCGCGGAAAATGGGAAACGCGCTTTGGAAATGGTGTCTGAGAATACCTACGATGCAGTATTGATGGATGTCCAGATGCCGGAAATGGACGGGGAACAAGCGACCAGGGAAATTCGCAAACTTCCCGAACATGCTGAGCTGCCCATCCTGGCCATGACCGCAGGAGCTATGGAGGCGGACAGGGAGCGCTGCATCGATGCGGGTATGAACGCACACGTGGCGAAACCCATTGATCCGGAGGCCCTGTTCCAAACCTTGATTGAGTGGATCAGTCCCGGCTACGGCGCACCACCCACTCAGAACGACGTCGAACCAGATACCCACCAGCCGGCTGCTACGGAGTCCGAAGTTGATATACCAGGTCTGGATTACCGGGCTGGGCTGGGCAGGCTCATGGAAAAACACGAACTATTCCATCGCATGCTGCGTCAGTTCCGAACCGGACCCGAGTCCGTAACCGTATCAACTGTCAGTCAGTTGCGAAAAGCGGGCGACAGACAGGCTGCGGAACGAAGTGCCCATTCGCTCAAGGGTGTTGCTGCCACACTGGGCGCGGATGAGTTGGCCGGGAGAGCCGGAAAACTTGAGGCCTCCATCAAGGACGCCGCGGAAGATTCACAGATCGATATTCTGCTTGCCGAGGTGGGCGAAGAACTCGATCGCTTGATCGAGGCCATTGGTGTAGCGCTTCCTGATGAGAAAACCACCGATGAACCTGCTGTTGCTCCCGAAGATGTCGATTGGGTATCCGCAAAAGCAATCTTGGAGAAACTGGATGGCATGCTTGAAGGAAGCGACGGTGCGGCCATAGAACTCTACGAAGAGCACGCCGACCTTGTAAAATCTGCCCTGGGATCGGATGCCGGCACAATCGAGGAATCCCTGCTGAACTGGGATTTCGGCACGGCCCTCGACGCCCTCCGCTCTGCAATGTCCATTTCCGAACACCTGTCTGCACCTCCCCCTTTGAAAAAGGGGGACTGAGGGGGATTTGCCTTTAAATTTACCTTTCATCAGTGCCCCCCCGTACGATCGAGCTGGGCCGTAGGCCCTGGTCGAGATCCCAGGATAGCCAGAAGCCTATTCGCCTTTGCCTACCTGCTTACTGGTCCACGGCATCTGGCAATTCATTCACACCTGCAGTCTTGGCAGGCTCGGAACACCCGTACTTTCCTTGATTCTGGCCGTGACTTACCGAGTAGAATTTACACCCTCTAATCAATTCTCTATAGAAATCCCTTGCCTCCGTACCATAGTACGGAGGCTATCTTTCTTGTAGGAGGCACCCAATAGGAGCGATGACGATCGGACCTCTGGCCAAACGTGCAGGTGTAAATGTCGAAACCATACGCTATTACGAACGCCGTGGGCTTATAGATCAACCCGGCAGGCCGGAAGCGGGTTTCAGAAAATATTCACCCGCATCGGTAGACCGAATCAGTTTCATCAAACGAGCGCGAGAACTGGGCTTCACGCTCAAAGAGGTTTCCGAACTACTCCTTTTGCGGGTTGATCCGGATTCTAAATGCGAGGATGTCAGAACTCAAGCGATGATCAAAATCGAGGACATCGCCAGTAGAATAAAGACACTTCAACAAATGAAGAAATCTCTGGTGAAGCTGGCAGAAGCGTGTGACCAGAGGGCCCCCACAAGCGAGTGCCCGATCCTGGAGGCGCTTGGTTCGAATGAGGATACAGATGATTGAAGTTGAGCTGGTATATGATATAGACTGTCCGAACGTTCCCGCCACGAGAGAACAGTTGCGTTCTGCCTTGGATCTGGCTGGACTTCCTCCTGAGTGGCAGGAGTGGGATCGGTCGGCGGAAACCAGTCCCGAGCACGTTCGGCTGTTCGGATCGCCCACCATCCTGGTCGATGGCCAGGATGTCGCAGGAGCACCGCCTTCCGGTGAGGCCAATTGCTGTAGAGTCTATTCAAATGAAAATGGCGTCCTTGCCGGCACGCCATCGGTTGAGACCATTCTTGCGGCAATTCACGGTAGTCGCTCCGAATCAGGACCGGTCGGACCAAACCAGGGAACGATTCGCAGAGGCTTCGCCGCCCTTCCAGCTATCGGGGTAGTGATGATCCCCGGTCTCTCTTGTCCCGCCTGCTGGCCTGCCTACGCAGGGCTACTGAGTTCTCTCGGCATAGGGTTCATGGATTTCACACCCTACTTGCTGCCTGTTACATTGGTTTTCCTTTCCCTGGCTGTATTCTCTCTGGGTTACCGGGCAGGAACACGCCGCGGCCGCTTGCCACTCTTGCTGGGCATTGCGGGGGCGATCGCTCTGGTACTCGGAAGGTTTGTTATCCCCACATCCGCAGGGACATACAGCGGCATATCGCTGCTGGTTATTGCATCGATCTGGAATTCTTGGCCTTTGAATAAAGGAAAATCAGAAACCTGTCCAGACTGCGACAAACACCCTGAAATCGAGGAGGAAATAGCGTGAGAGTCAGGAGTCTCTCCGCACCCCGGTATTGTTCCGGAAGCCACCCCGTGCGATCGAGCTGGGCCGTGTCGGACTGTCCGTCCCTCGAGGCCTAACGTCAAATGTCGCGTTAGAGTCGGGACTCTCTCCGCACCCCGTGTTTTCCCAGAAACAACCCCGTATGATCGAGCTGGGCCGTAGGCCCTGGTCGAGATCCCAGGATAGCCAGAAGCCAGTTCGCCTTTGCCTACCCGCTTACCGGCCAACGGCAACTGGCAATTCATTCACACCTGCAGATCCCCAAAAAAGAAGGCGCCGGGAGTAATGCCCGGCGCCTTCTTTTACATTCTCCTATGCTAAAACGATATCAGTGCGAATGAACCGGCAGCCCATCGTGCGAGTGATCGGATATACCATGATGTCCCTCACTTTCCTTCCCAACCGGATCCACGTGAATCATTGCCCGGGACAGGAAGGTCAGGTGATGCATAAGCTGGTGATGGACCTCCTTTGATATCTCGTGCCCCTCTTCAACACTAAGACCTGGATCCACGGCGATATTGACCTCGGCTTGCAGCCGATGTCCCAACCATCTCGCTCTGACTTCTGATACCTCCTGAACACCCTCCACGTGCCGTGCCGCGTGGCGGATCTCGTCAACGTGCTCCGGCTCCACTCCATCCAGCATTCTTGTGAACACTGCCTTCCCGGACTGCCAGACGATCCCCAGAATCGCTATAGTGATCCCCAGGCCGATCAAAGGATCCGCCAGGGGATAGCCCAACCATACGCCCGCTGCTCCACCCAGTACGGCAAGACTCGTCCATCCGTCCACCCTGGCATGATATCCGTCTGCGATCAATGCCGCGCTGCTGATTTCCTTACCTACCCTAATCCGAAAGACCGCCACGGCCTCATTACCCGCGAAACCAACAACCGACGCGATCACCAGAGCCAGCAAGTGTGTAACTGGCTTCGGATTTATCAACCGATCGATCGACTCATATCCCGCTACGATTGCGCTGAACAATATCGTCATCACGATAACGACGCCGGCGATATCCTCAACGCGTCCATACCCATATGGAAACTGTTTGGTCGGCTTCCTCCGCACGAACATGAATGCAATCCACAGGGGGTATCGCCGTTGAGGCGTCACCAAAGTTGTGAATCGTATCCGCAAACAACGCCACACTGCCCGATAGGATAACGATAGATACCTGAAAGAGGGCCGTAGCCATCAAGCCGATGAAGGACCACTTGATCGCCCAGATCCCCCGATCGGTGGTCGCAATCGTCGGATCGATTACGCCATGCGTATGGCCGTGTCCATCGCTTCCGTGAGAATGTCCGTGCCCATGTGAGTGCCCACCTTGGCTGTGGCTTTTCTCGTCGTGGTCCTGACCGTCATGCTCATGATCGTTGTGCTTGTAATCGTCATGATCGTGCTTGTCCTGGTCGTGACCGTCTTGACCGTCTTGATCGTGTTCGTCGTTGTCGTGCTTATCGTGAGAATGACCGTTCTGTGACATAGTAGTCGTCTTTTCTTGAGAAAAGTGAAAAAGGTTTAACTGACTGCATACAATATATACCCTCTACTCGCCTGGCACCCGCGAAAAGTAGCATTCGAGCTCATTTCAATCTGTAGCGAGTATCTCAGAGTCAGGTGATGCAACTGCAAGCTATAGAAGTCTCATCGGACGCTGCAAACTTTTAAATCCACCTACTTCAGGTGTTTGATGTCGGTATACTCACCGGACGTCTTCAGAGTAATAGTCATAGCTTTGGAGGTCCGATTTCTCCAAAACCATCCATGGCTGCCGTCGAACGCAGCTTCGATAACCCCTTCACGCTTCTCCTCGGAACCTTTGCTGTAATTGTGATAGTTGATATTTAGCTTCTTGGAATCACCGTGCACGTCGAAGTTTGCCCGCCCGCCATCTGTCCACCAGGTGTAGTCCACTTTACCCCCCTTCTCCATCACCACTTTGATTTCGGTGCCCTCATTGGGCACAAGACTCACCTTCATCTCGTGGGACAATACTGTCGCCTCTGATTTTTCGGATACGGGCAGGGATGGCGCCGCTATCGGCTCGGAGGGAGGAACAATCTGAAGGTTGAGGGCGATTGGCTCTCCGGTGTGGGCAGCAACGACTTCCTGGGCTAAGGAGACCTTTATTTCTCCCATCTTGCGCAATCCCAGGATCTTCCCAATGCCGGTCGGGTCGATGCCATATTCTGCCGGAAGTATAGCAACGAGCAGTAGTAATATTGCAACCAGCACGGCCACCACTGTAGACTTGATCAGTCTTTCTGTTGAGGGCAAGTCAGCGCCGGAAGGGATGTTCGAGTTGTTCATGGACGTTTCCTTTTCTGAGAACAGAACCAATGATGCGTCAAACTACGAACTAAAAAACCCGGCGAGATGGTAGCCAATGAGCATGAATCCCGCTGTCATCGTAACCGTGTTTGCAGTGTAGGCCTGCCGAAGGAAGCTATCTGAACGTCGCCAGAAACCCATGGCGATCAAGATCCCGGCAAGGGCGAGTATCTGCCCAAGCTCTACTCCAACATTAAAAGCGAGCAGGTTGGGTATCAAGCCATTTGGCGACATCTCATAGTCCAATACTTTTGTGGCCAGGCCGAAGCCGTGGAAAAGGCCGAAGCCAAACGTTGCGATCTTCGTACTGGGTTGGAACCCGAACCATCTTTGGTAAGCGCCCATATTGTCCAGAGACTTGTACACAACGGAAAACCCAATAATCGCATCAATGATGTAGGCGTTCACGCTGATTTCCAAAAGGACTCCGCCAAGCAGCGTAATAACGTGGCCGGCAGCAAACAAAGTGACATATACGCCGACATCCTTCAGACGGTAAAGGAAGAAGATCACACCCAGAAGGAACAGTAAATGGTCATACCCGGTCATCATATGCTTCGCGCCAAGATACAAGAACGGAAAGAGCGTCGTCCCGGAGCTTTCCTGAATGAAGCCTTTGTCACCATCCGTCACCCCGTGAGCGGAGGCATCAGAAACGATGCCAAATCCTAACGTGACGCATACCAGCAAGACGGCCAGGAGGCCGTGATTAAAGGTGCACGAAGAGCTTTGAACCTTTGCCATCTTTCACCTCACCATAGGGGTTTGGTTGTTTATGTAAACAATATATAAATGGCGCGTTTTCGCCGCCCGTGAAATTTGGCGCAACCCGTCCCCTCAATCGGCGGCAATGTTCACCGACTCGACTTCAGGTACAACACTGAACCATTTGAAAAGGGCCGGAATTACAAGCAAGGTCAACGCCGTCGAAGTCACAAGACCACCTACCACGACCGTTGCGAGTGGGCGCTGGACCTCACTCCCTGTCCCGCTCGAAACAAGAAGGGGGATCAATCCCAGTGCTGTAGTGAGCGCAGTCATCAACACGGGCCGAACGCGAGTGCATGCACCATCCACCGAGGCCTGATCTACGGGTATCCCATCCTCGATCTGTTCGTTGAGATAGGAGACCAACACCATGCCGTTCTCCAACGCAATCCCGAACAGCGCAATAAATCCTACTGAGGCAGGCACGGAGAGATTCTGGCCGGTCAGCCACAGTCCAAGAACTCCTCCAACCAGGGCCAGTGGAATATTCAGGAGTATAAGGGCAGAGTACTTAACAGAATTAAAACTGGAGTAAAGGAGCAGGAAGACAATCAACAAGGTAACGGGGATCACCACTGCGAATCGCTTGTTCGCCTCCTGCTGAAGTCGAAACTGTCCACCCCATGTCAGAAGATACCCCGGTGGTAGATCCACCGACGCTTCGATAGCCTGTTGGCCATCGGCTACGAATGAACCGATGTCTCGCCCGATCACATTGCATTGTATAGTAATGAATCGCTGGTTGTTCTCGCGTGTGATCTGTCTTGGACCGATGATCTCCTCGATCGAAGCCAGGTCGATCAAAGGCACCCGGACACCATCTGGCGCCTGGATAAGCACCCTCCCAACATCACGCGCGGTACTCCTCGCGTGTTCAGGATAACGTACCAAAATGTCGAATCTGCGAATCCCTTCAAACACCTCACCTGCAACTTCACCTCCTATAGCTGCCCGGAGGACTCCCTGAACATCTTCCACATTCAATCCGTACCTGGCAATTTCGCCTCGGTCGACTCGAATCAACAACTGCGGAGTCCCCCCTACCTGATCAACCTGCACATCTGATGCACCCTCAACCTCACGGATAACCGCCGCAATCCGGTCCGCCTGGGTTTTCAGTACATCCAGATCCTCGCCGAACAGTTTAATGGCCAGTTCGGCGCGAACGCCTTCCAGCAATTCATCCACAGACATCGCAATGGGTTGCGTGAAATTTACCAGAATACCGGGAATATCGCCCAACCGTGCTCGAATTACTTCAACAAGCTCCTCCTGGGTGCTCGCCTCACGCCACTCCGCTTGCGGTTTGAGGCGCACATACATCTCTGCACTGTTCACAGGATCCGTATGCGCACCTATCTCACCGCGCCCTATCCGTGTAACGACACCGGTAACTTCATCGATATCCATAATTCGCCGCTCTACCAGCAGCGTCAGCCGGGTGCTCTCAGTGAGAGATATGGAAGGTGCCATTGTCAGCCTTGTAACGATCGTCCCTTCCTGGAGTTCAGGTGTGAACTCGGATCCGAGCCTGGGGAATATGACAGCACCCAGCACGAGGAGAAAAGCGGAAACCAGGACAGCCAACTTCCTGCCATTCACGAACCGGGTGACGATAGGTCGATAGATGTCGGTAATGCGGCCCAGGATACGATCTCCGATCGTCCTGCCGCCGTCCGGCCGCTTCAGCAACATGCTCGATAGAACCGGGGCGAGCATGATCGCGAATACAAGCGAACCGAACATGGCCAGGGCAACGGTGTACGCAAGGGGCCGAAACGTCTTCCCCTCGACACCTTGAAGGGTGAAGAGTGGCAGGAATACGACAACGATGATACTGATGGCGAATAGGATGGGTCTCCCAACCTGTTGACACGCTCGGACCACCACCTGTTCCTTTGTTTCACCTGTTCGTGATTCGCGAAATCTACGGTCCACATTCTCGACCATCACAAGGGTGCCATCCACCATCATGCCAATGGCGATCGCCAAACCGCCGAGTGACATCAGATTCGCCGATAGGCCAAAGTATCTCATACACAAAGTCGCAAACAGGATCGAGAATGGGATCGATAACGCAACGACAAGACCAGGTCGGAGAGAGCCCATGAACACGACCAGTACCAGTGCGACAAGTACGATGCCCTGGAGAAGTGCCGAGGTTACTGTGGACACACACGCAGCCACCAGCGTCTTCTGCTCATAATAGGGTACCAGGCGAATCCCCTTCGGCAAGATGCCGTTGATCTCTTCCATTTTCTCCTCAACCCGGTCTATTACCGTGGAGGAGTTGGTACCGAAAAGCTTCACCACCATTCCGGATACCACCTCTTCGATCCCGTTACGCGTTTGAACGCCTCGGCGGACCGCGCCCCCCAGCCGAATTTCTGCCAGTTGGCGCAGGTATAAAGGGCGTCCGTCGTCGGCGCGAATCACAATATTCTCGAGATCTTCCACCGAAGACGCCAGGCCTACTGAGCGAACGATGTATTCCTCCGCATCCTTCTCGATGAATTGTGCACCCACATTCAAATTGTTGGCGCGGACCCTCTCGATCACGTCACCAATGGTCACATTATATTGAAGCAGCGCCTCTGGATCGACTACCACCTGATACTGTTTTACATAACCACCGATGCCCAGCACTTCCGTTACGCCGGGCACGGTCTGCAAGTGGAACTTGACCAGCCAGTCCTGGATCGAACGCATCTCCTCCAGACTCCGTTCTCCAGTTTCGTCTTCCAGATAGTAGAACAGGACCAGGCCCATACCTGTAGATATCGGTCCCAGCGAGGGTTCACCGAAACCTTCTAGAATTTGCTCTCGAGCCTCCTGCAACCGCTCGTTCACAAGCTGTCGCACGAAATAAATGTCCAGATCATCCTCGAAGTACACATTCACCACAGACAGCCCGAAATTCGACACGGAGCGGATGTTCACGACGCCAGGCAGCCCATTCATAACCGTCTCAACGGGGTAGGTAACGAATTTCTCGATCTCTTCCGGTGCAAGTCCCTCCGTAACGGTGAAAACCTGAACGAGATTTGGCGAAACATCTGGAAACGCATCCACAGGCAGCTGGTTGTAGCTGTAGAAGCCTGCACCGGCCACCAGCACGCCAAGGACCAGGACAAGCAACCGACTCCTCATGCCAAATTGGATCATTGCATCGATCATAGGGTGTCCCTGTTTGGTTAGTGACTGTGTCCGGATTGGAATTCAGACTTCTGGATCTGTGTTTTGAGAGTAAATGCACCCGCCGACACGATAGATTCGCCTGCGCGCACACCCGAAACGATTTCCACCAGTGCTTCTGTGGATTCGCCCGTCAAGACTTCACGCAGCTCGAACTTGCCTTCTTTATACACGAACAGCACTTCACGCCCTTCGTAGACCTGAACAGAATGGATAGGTACGGCCACGGATACCGGTCTTCCTCCGGTTGTCACACCGGCCTTTACGAACATCCCCGGCCGCCAGATTCCTGTCACATTATCCACAACCGCGCGTGCACTGGCTGTCCGGGTAACTTCATCGATCACGGGACTGACATAAGAAATCTCGGTGTAAATACGTCCTTCGCCGCCTTCTCGATCCTGAAGGAAGACACGCATGCCTTTGCTTATCCGTCTCAAGTCCTTCTGATACACTGTCAGGATCGCCCAGACCTCTGCCAGATCTGCAACGGAAAATACCTCCGTATCCTCGTCCACCGATTCACCAAGGGTGATGTGCTTCTTCACCACCACTCCGTCGAAAGGGGCTCTGATCTCGAACCGTGTGAAGGAGATGTCCGGCTGATCGGGAAGCTGGTCCAGATACTTCTGCGAGAATCAAAGTGCATGCAATTTCTGCTCCGCCGAACGGGCAGCGATTTCCGATTCGGCAAGCCTCTGTTTTGCGGCCAGAAAGTCGCGTTCAGAGGATATGCTCTGTTTCCAAAGCCGGTTTTCACGCACAAATGAGGTCCTGGTCAAATCTCGCCGCTCTACTGCCGCAAGAAATCCGGACTTCAGATCCGAGAGTTCGCGACTGTCGATGATTGCCATTACATCACCGGATCGAACACGATCTCCCAGACCCACATTTACTTTGCGGACAACACCTGCAACACGAGGGACCACATGTGCGAATCTGTCCGGGTTTACCACGATCTCCCCCGAAAGTTCAACAGTCGGGCCAATGAATCCACGCTCGGCCTTCACGATTTGGATGTCGAACTCCGTGATTTCCTCCTCGCTTAGATGAACGGATCCTTCATCGTGATAACCCTCATCATCTGAAACGTGACTTGATATTTCTTCTTTCTCGTGCTTGTCACGCGCTTTCCCTGCAGCGGCCGCCATCGTCCATTGGGAACCCAACCAGAAAACCATCACACCAAAGATGAATAGGATCAGGTATTTGTACTTTTGCGATTTTCGCATTACAAAGATCCTCCCGTAGCTCGCGCCATTTCCGCCCTGGCGCGTCTATATTTGTAGATCGATTCGAAATACGCAATTTTGGTTTCAGTCAGGGTCTTCTGTGCACCCAGGACCTCGAGGTAGGACGCCTTGCCCTGTCGATAACTCTCCGAAGCAACCTCGTAGACCGCCTTGGCCAGTTCCAAAACCCCACCCTCGAATGCCTCCACCCTTTTCCGCGCCGTAGAAAGCGCCGAGTAGCTCACCTCTACATCGAGTGAGGCCGTCCTTCTGAGCGCCTCCCTCGTCGCCTCAGCCTTTCTCACCTCGGCGGCAGCTGCATTCACTTCCCCCCTTTGTCGGAACAGAGCCCACATAGGGATCTCGAATCCGAACGACGTCCGCCAATAGGAAGTTCTGCTGCCGGGAGCGCCCACCGTTTGCCGTGAAATACCAAGATTCAAATCAGGTACCAGGGATGCCACGGTCCCGGACATGGACGATTTAGCACTCAAGAATTGTAGCTGAGCCCCTTTTAAGTCAGGTCGTCTGGACCGGGCCCGCTCCTTGAGATCCATCAGGCTGTCGGAGACTGGGTCCAGCGTAAACTCACCTTCGATTTCTATCGAAGCAGAACCGTCCTGACCCAGAAGTGCGCGTAGAGCGGCCTTGGATGAGGCCAGTTGGCTTTCCGCTTCAGCGTAGTCATTTTTCGCCAGGGCCTCTTGAACTCGTGCGCTCATCACCTCCAGTTTCGCTACGTCTCCCGCGTCGAATCTCACGAGAGTCTTTTTGGCAAAATCCTTTGCCAAACGCAAGTTCTCTTCGGCGGCACCCAGGATCTTCTTGTCCGCCAAAACACGGTCGAAATTGATTTCGACGAGGGTTGCGATGTCCAGACGAGTGGCCTCCAGCGCCGTGTATCGAAGGGCCTCCGCCTCATGTGCAGATGCGCGCTGTTGGAACCACCACTTGAAGGGCGACTTGATTTTCTGTGTGATGCCAATTGTCCTTTCGCCGAACTTACCGGTGTCAAAAATTCCGGGGAGTTCTTCGTATTCGAATTCGAGTTCAGGATTTTCAAGAGAAATTGCAACAAGCCGGCGTGCCCTTGCAACTTCCCATTCAGCTTTGGCTGAGGCCACCTTCGGGTTGTTCTCAAGCGCAATCTGCTTTGCTGCGGATCTCGTCAAATGCTGTGCCGAAACCAAATCACTGCTCGAAGACGCAAGCGTGATGGTGGCCAATACTACCAGACGGGTGTACATAGAACTCCTCCAGAATACACGGATCAAACGAAATGCATTGTTCGCACTTCGAGACGGCAAACAATCCCTGCACAACTGGAGGAATCAGATGATCAAGACAACCTGCGAGAGTGTAGAAAGAATGGAACTTGGCGGGAATTTGAAAAGTAGGAGTGGAACCAACTGAACGACACCATCCAGTACTGAATGTTTACCGAGACTGTAGTGAACGAGCAGCGACGTGCCCGGCCCCTTGCGCGTTACTGGATCGACATCCACGGGTACATCTTCACAGATGCCGCAGTGAGACAGGTCTAATGAATTGTTCCTTGCACCTTGAATTTTGCCTGGCTCCTGACAGATGCCGCTCAGGCCAGCAAGCTCAACTTCGATGTGACCATCGTCTCCCACGCACAGAATCTGCCCCGTTGTCCAGAGATAGCTCGAGAGCATTATTGTGAACGTAAGAAATAGCACAACAGTAATTTGGAGCACATTCTTCATCAAATGGTCTGCACTTGTGGGTGTCGCACCAGGGGAGAGCCTGTTGGAAATGATATCCGTAACAATTGAACAACTGTTCATATGAAAACACTGCCTTTGCACTTGCCTGTCAACCTCGAATGTCCCCACACTTTCTCTAAACTTTCATTTGCCAATGGCCTTTGACGCCTCTCTCCTCCTTCCCCGCTTTTCTAGTTGACGCCCGGCGCTCGATTATTTATGTTCGAGCTTTCATCTTCAGCCCCGCACCACGTCCAATCCACGCCCGCGCCTTCCCCACTCAATCGCGGCCAGCGCAGTACCAAATTCAGAGGGAGGAAGTAAAAATGAGCGGAACCCCTGAGCGGCTCGAAGCCATAGCCGCAGTGACTAAGTATAAACCGTCATCCTCACCGCTGAACTTCGTTGAGACCCCTTCCAGCGAACTCTTTGGCTCCAATGTCTTCAGCATGAAGGTCATGAAAGCCAGGCTTCCCAAGGAAACATTCAAGCGCCTCCAGAGAACCATCGAACAGGGAAAAAAGCTGGATCCCAGTGTGGCCGACGTCGTTGCTGCCGCAATGAAGGATTGGGCCATTGAGAAAGGCGCAACACACTACACGCACGTCTTTTACCCGCTAACGGGACTAACCGCGGAGAAACACGACAGTTTCCTTCAGCCCGACGGCCAGGGTGGTGTGATGAACGAATTCTCCGGCGCCCAGTTGATCCAGGGCGAACCGGACGCCTCCAGCTTTCCCTCGGGCGGCATTCGACAAACCTTTGAAGCCCGAGGATACACGGCGTGGGACGTGACCAGCCCGGCATATATTTACGAAAACCGGAATGGCGCCACGTTGTCGATTCCCACTGCGTTTGTCTCCTGGACTGGAGAGGCCCTCGACAAGAAAACACCTGTGCTTCGGTCCATGCAGGCACTGGACAAGCAGGCCCGTCGAATTCTCGAGCTGTTCGGTCATTCTGAAATCTCCATGGTCGCATCAACAGCAGGCCCCGAACAGGAGTACTTCCTGATAGACAGGAACTTTTACTTTGCCCGTCCGGACCTGCTCAATGCTGGAAGAACTCTTTTTGGTGCACCACCACCCAAGGGCCAGGAGTTCGACGACCATTACTTTGGTGCAATTCCCGAGCGAGTGCTCTCCTTTATGCTCGATTGTGAACGCGAGCTCTTCAAACTGGGTGTACCAATCAAGACGCGACATAATGAAGTCGCCCCGGGCCAGTACGAAATCGCTCCGTTGTTCGAGACCAGCAACGTGGCCACAGACCACCAGCAGTTGATCATGACCACCCTTCGTGCTGTCGCAGAGAAATATGGCATGGCCTGCCTGACCCACGAAAAGCCCTTTGCAGGGGTGAACGGGTCCGGAAAACACGTCAATTTCTCACTGGGCAATGCTACCCAGGGCAATCTCCTGGATCCGGGTGATACACCGCAAGAGAACGCCCAGTTCCTTGTGTTCTGCGCTGCGGTAATTCGAGCGGTCAGCACACACGCGACCCTGCTCAGAGCCGTTGTCGCCTCGGCCGGAAATGATCACCGCCTGGGTGCCAATGAAGCGCCACCGGCAATCATCTCCATATTCCTTGGCGATGTGCTTGCAGAGGTCTTCGAACAAATCAAAAGTGGTGGCACAAAGACTTCTCGGAAAGCACGAACGCTCACAATCGGGGCAGACGTCCTCCCAACGCTTCCAATGGATTCAGGTGACAGAAACCGGACAAGCCCCTTCGCGTTCACCGGGAACAGGTTCGAATTCCGGGCGGTGGCTGCCAACCAGTCCATTGCCGGTCCTCTGGTCGTAATGAACACGGCCGTTACAGAATCCCTGGACTTCATGGCCACCAACCTCGAAAAGGCCACCAAGGGCGATCCAAAGAAGCTGAACGCCGCGGTGCAGAAGCTTCTCAGGGAAACCATTACAGAACACAGTCACATCATCTTCAATGGCGATAACTACACGGACGAGTGGCATCAGGAAGCGGAATCACGCGGCCTGCCCAACCTCAAAACCACGGTCGATGCCCTGCCAGCGCTAACCTCCAGAAAGTCCGTGTCCCTCTTCTCCAAATACAAAGTGCTCTCGAAGCGAGAATTGGAAAGTCGCCTGGAAATTTACCTCGAACAATACGTGAACACGGTTCGGGTTGAGGCCAACTTGACCGTGGAAATTTCCAAAACAGTCATCTTCCCATCCGCCATTCGCTACCAGGGTCAATTAGCTGGCACGTGTGCGAGTCTCAGGCAGTTGGACTACACCTTCGACACAGACACCCTGGACCACGTCACGGAAATGGTAAAAGGACTTCAAGACAGCACAGCCAAACTTAACAGACTTCTGGAACACGAGGGCCACCACAACATCCTCTCCGAAGCGAAGCATGCCTGTAACAAGGTTTTGCCCGCCATGCTCAAAGTCAGAGAATACGGAGACGAACTCGAAAAAGTCGTTGCCGATGATCTCTGGCAGCTACCAACCTACCAGGAAATGCTGTTCATCAAATAGTCCCCACCGCATAACAGAAAGGGCCCCGCCGACAAAATCGGCGGGGCCCTTCGCTTTTCTATCAATCCTTCACTTATTCAATCTGCAAAAGCCACCACTAAAAGAATTCACCAAAGCGATCCCAACCTGTATGCTGTGCGCCGTTCCGTGGAGTACCAACCCTTGTTACCCCTATTCACTCGGTAGAAGGCAAATGTAAGGGTGGACATCGTGATCACTCTCGAGTCAGGCCACAGGGTCCAGGTCAAGGATTTCAAGACCAGGGGTCCAAGGACCCCTGGCTAAGATACGGTGCCCCTTCAGGGCACGAAGGCAAAGACGGGAACGAAAAAGTTGATTTTGAATCCCAAGATCCGTTTCAAAATAAAATCAACCGACCCATCTCCGCCTGTATGCTGTGCGCCGTTCCATGGAGTACCAACCCTTGTTATCCATTCAAACCGTGCTGGCCACAATATCCCGTGAATCCTCACACACAATTCGCACAGCGCCTCTGGCCCCGCGCCAAGCGGAGTCTTTTGGTCACTTTTCGTCGGTAAAAAGTGACTCGTCGAAGACGGAAGGGAATGGATGGGTTGATCTTTCCTTTTACAAAAGGAGGATGGTCTTAGACTTTCAACTGGCACCCAAAAATCCCCTACAACCCCACCGCCTGCAGCATGGCCTTGATATAGCCAAATTGATACGCAAACGCCTGCTCCACATGCCCCGTGGCGCCATGGCTCGGCGCGTGGTCCGGCACGATCATGTGTGGATAGCCGACCTCTTTAAGCGTCATCATCAGCGTATGCATATTCATCACACCCTCGTCCGGATACACCTCCTGGAACTTGTTCTGTCCACCCACGATATTCCGGAAATGGATCAGATGCAACTTCTTCCGCTCGCCAAAATACCGAATGATTCCCGGGACCTCGTTGAGAGGATCCTTCACACTCTCCGCCATGCATCCAAGACACAGATTCAGGCCGTGATAAGGACTCGGATGGATATCAATAAACTGCTTGAATCCATCGGCGCCTCCCAATACACGGTCCACGCCCTTGTAGCCGGGAGGGAGCCAGGGATCGCAAGGGTGGCAGGCCATGCGCACATTATTCTCCTCGGCAACCGGAATAACCCGCTCCAGAAAATACGTGATTCGTGCCCAGTTTTCCTTCGCTGTCAGTGGCTTGTCGAAGCGATGGGTACCGGCATCGGCCTTTGAAAGGTCCCACGTCGAATACTTGACCCCACCCCGTCCAAGCGGTACGGCCTCTGTCCGCTGATTCTCCATCTCGCACAGGAAATACTTTATCGCGGGGATTCCTGCATCACCGGTGGCCTTCACCATCTGACACACCATCTCGATCTCCTTCTCCCCCTTCTCGCTATTTCCAAGCATATAATTCGGTGTGGAGCCTCCGTCTACATTGAACTTGTGAATCGGCAGCGCCACCATCTCCATATCGATACCGAAACTCTTGCATTTTTCGCGCTTTCCCGCCAACTCCTCCACATCCCATCCGCGTTCGTGCGAAAAAGAGATATCATTTATAGCCATATTGTACACGCCGTGTCGGGCAAGGAATCCCAGATCCTCATCCGAAGTAGTAAACCGCTGAGTACCCACGTGCATTCGCGGTTTATCCAGATCCCACACTCCACTCGCGTGCTCGGTCTGTCGTCCTTCAGGTGCCATCTAACGCTCCTTCAGCAAAAGGCCAGAGACTATCAACTGCGATTGAAATTGACTCTCCATGATCTCCCACACCTCACCTCCTGTCAACACCAAAAAAACTTCGCCAGTCTTGCGCTCGATGGCTCTGCTCCTTATTTGAAATCGGTAACATCTGAGGAGATTGAATCCACACGTCCGGGAAGGGGGGGTCGGTCAAGGGCCTGGGGGGAATTCAAGACCAGGGGTCCAAGGACCCCTGGCTAAGATACGGTGCCCCTTCAGGGCACGAAGACGATTAGAAAAAAGCAATCACCCAGGAGATCACCTCCTGTATGCTGTGCGCGGTTCCGTGGAGTACATACCTTTGTTATCCATCCAAACCGTGCAGGCCACCAACGCCAGTGAATCCACGAACGCAATTTGCACAGCGCCTCTGGCCCCGCGCCAAGCGGAGACTTTTGCCAACTTTTCGTCGGTGAAACGTTTGGTCGTCGAAGACAGGAAGGGAATGGAAGGGTTGGTTTTGAGTTTAGAAGAATGGGACTTTGATTTAATAGGTAAATTTCATGTAGCTACCCATACGCCAACCCCTCACGATCCATCCACATCCGCATAAACGTAGGCGACTGCCGAATCAAATGCATATAAACATTCCCGGTTCGCCGCTTCCGCGACACCTTCTTCCCGCCGAACGGCTTCAAATTGTATTTCCCAGCGTATTGATTCACCACACGCTTCTTGTTATCCAATGATATGGTCAACACGTGCTCCTGCTCCTGGTTCTCCTCGTCGGCGTCGAGATCCAGGGCCCTGAGCGACCACACAGACAGTTCACCCGAGGCACATCGCCTGGTATATGACCCGACGCAATGATGCATCACCCTCGCCTCAACGTGCAATTGGGCAGAAGTCGTCAATTCGTGGATGGTCCACTGCAGGTTCCGTTTCAACTCCGGATCGAACGCCTCGTGCTCGAAGTCCCGAAAACCCGCAGATTTCCATTCTACAAAAGGAACATCTTCCATCCCGGTCAACGCTTCGTGCCAGGTATCAACCTCCCTCAGCAGCTTGTTGATGCTCCGCCCCTTCATGCAAAAGCTGGGGTGCGGGGGTGGACCTTCTATCTCTGTGCCATCGGGCTGCAAAACTCGTTGAGGCGTGAACTTCTGGTTCCGGATATAGTCGATCAACGGATTGATATAGGAGCCATCCAGAAACACCTGATTCGCTAGATACTGGACCACAGTCTCCCAGAATTCTTCGTGCTCGAGTTTCCCCGCAAGTGGACCATCTGCAATTGCCCAGGAATTCTTCCAGGAACCGCCAAAGGACTCATACTGGACCTTTCTCAGAGCCTGATAGACGGTGAAGTGTCGGTGGTTCACCAGACCGAAACTGTGAGCCATACGCTTGGTGATTCGCATCGGCACACCGGCGGTTCGGATATTTTGCCCACTCCCGATATGTTTGAACCAGCGCTGCTGGATTCGTGCTTCATCAGAAGTACCCTGCAGGAACGCATTATCGAGACACATCGGGACATCGTAGGCAGCAAGCAAATGTCTGATTAGAGAACTGAACTGTCGCCACGGCTTGTTGGCATCCGGGCGCCAGTCCTCAAGTTGCCTTATCCAGTCTGCGTGATTCCTGGCAAGCTGCTCCAGCCCTGACAGATACGTATTGGTTATGAGATCCCCAAAGCATCCAGATGCCCTGGCAGGGCGCATCAGATCCCCGTATTTTTCAACGTGAACAAGGAGCCGGCAAAGCGCCCGCTGCGTGGAAGGATCTCCGCAGAGATTGTTATACATTGTTCGCACACGGAACAAAACATCCGTAAGCGTTTCACCCTGATGCGCCCCCTGGCAGATCCTCGTAATCCACTCCGCCCTGCGAGGATTGTGCAGCCTGCTCACACCCTCGTCCTCAGGCTCCGTCTGCCCTCTGTACAGATCCATCTCCGCCTGGCGCTCTTCCCTGGACTTATGCAAATCACCACAGAGCCCGTTCCGGTAACACCACAACTTGTATGCCGCCACCGAGCCGAGTCCAAGTTCGCTGAAATGTCTCTCGATCTCGTCGTCCACCCTGTTTGCCAGTATTGTCATACCCTTACCCTATTATTGGATATTTTTGGTTAGCTCTCCTAATATATAACATCTGACGAAGCCACTCAATGTTTTGATTCACAAACAAACCCGCCAGCCTGTCTGGATTGGCAAATGAGGTCTGTCGCCGCAAGATTGAGGAGTTATATTAGTCTCGCTGAAAAATGAAAATGACAAACGAATTTTGGAAAGGAAAACTCGATGGGCAGTCCAATCAGAATTGGAGTTGTGGGATGTGGGAGCGTATCCAGGGCCTACGCATCCTTAATAGATGTGCTCAGGAAGCCTGAACGCGTGGAGGTCGTAGCAGCTTGCGACGTAAAAGAGGATGACAAAGCTGGAATCGAGGCCAGATTTCAAAACGCCAGATTTACCACCGATTATAAAGAAGTCGTCCAGTCTGAAGACGTGGATCTGGTGCTCGTGCTCACATCCATGCCGGAACACGGACCCATCACCCGCGCAGCACTGGAAGCAGGCAAACACGTCCTGGTCGAAAAACCCATGTCGGTAAATCTGAAGGAAGCCGCGGAGATCGTGGAACTCTCTAAATCCGTGCCGGGATATCTTCTGCCGGCACCACACGTGATCCTCAGTCCCACCTATCAGACCATATGGAAAAGGATTCATAATGGGGACATAGGGCAGGTCGTGGCCGGAAGAGGCATCTACGGGCACGGCGGGCCCACCTGGGGTCCCTGGTTCTATCGCCAGGGAGGAGGCGCATTGTTCGATCTGGGGGTCTACAACGTCACCAGCCTTACAGGACTCCTGGGTCCGGTCCAGCGTGTAACTGCGCTAACAGGTATCGCGACACCCGTAAGAGAAATGGAAGGTCAGACGATCACCGTTGAGGCTGAGGACAACGCACAGGTGCTGCTGGATTTTGGTAATGCGGTGTTCGCCAACATCACAACTGGATTCTCGCTACGAAAGTATCGCTGCCCTGCCATCGAGATTTACGGAAGAGAAGGCACCATACAGATGATGGGCGACGATTGGGCACCAAATGGCTACGAACTGTGGCAGCTGGAAACCAGGTCCTGGCAAATCTTCCAGGAAACCAGCAAGTTCTGGCCGTGGACAGATGGCTTGAGACATCTCGTCGAATGCATCGAGAGGGAGACTGCTCCAATTATTACTCCTGAACACGCCTACCACGTCCTGGAAATCATGGTCAGAGCTCAAGAATCCGGCCGGGAGGGTGTGGCGAAAGATATCGAAAGTACATTTCCTCCTCTACCTTATGGTGAACCCGGCGCATCTGGCGACCAAATGCCCGATCACGATCACAGTGTTCGACGAACGTGATCGAAATCCACACAATTCAATGTGCATAAACGGACACACAGTTATCGCTGGTGGATGTGACCGGTTCCGGGTTCCAGTTCCCCCAACGTTTCTTCAGAAATAGCCCGGCAACGTGTGTCACAATGTCGTGTTCGCTGGGCTCTGCCTGCGTAGGTTTCTGCGACTTCTTCATTGAAGCTCAAGACTGGATCATTGTTCTGCATACCTGAACTTCCAGTAGTCTGTGGTTTTGATCTAGATTAAGGTTCCACTCAATCTTGAATGCACTTGGCCAGTCTTGCCCAATAGAAAAATAGAAACGCCCAGGTGAGGGACGCTCCACCTGAGCCTTAATGGATCCGAATCCACGTTTCAATGCAGCTTTAGCTCCGCTTCAAATTTGGCCTATGTGTGAATAGGAAAGACGCAACGACCTGGGGGTACCCAACAAAACTGGTATCTACGATTTCATTTGGATTTTGACGGCCGCTCCAGAACCAGGCGATCTTCGTCCTCCCGGTAATAGCCGGGTATATGTTGGCAGTTTGTGAACCCCCATTTTTCATAAAGCCGAATAGCGTTTTCATTGGCAGGATCGACCGTGAGAAAACAACCAGCATCCATAGTATCAAGTTCCAGAAAAAGCGCTTCAAACAACCTCCCTGCTATCCCCTTCCCACGGTAGGCCTTGTCTACAAACACCTTGTGGACGCAAAAGGACCCCTCCAATGTCGGGAAGGCGAGGGCTACTCCGAGAACCCCGTCGCTCTCCTTAGCACAAAATACAAGAGCGTGCTCAATCCAGATTCGCCAGACGTGTTCTCCATCGGGAATATACTCAGAATTCAGGTTCTGAGCCCAGGCAGTCCGATCTAACTGAGCGATCTTGAGGAAATCTCCAACGAATGCGTGTTCGATCTGTATCATAACAAGTGTCCTTAACCGAATTAAGTATATTTTCGCTCAATGACGTATTGGCTGTTGAGGGTTGCTGTGGGCATCAGATCGCATACCAATTCTTACGCATTAGAACTGGGGTGAGGGCCAAAGGTCAACACGCCATTTTTACCTGTATTGAGCATGCACAATATTGACTCACTTACCAGAAGAAATATTCTCACAACATATTTGTATACAATAAGTTATACTGATTTTACATGATGCGATCTTTTCAGTAGGTTGGTGGCCACCAGAAGAGCAGCGCGTCGGCTTCTGTAGGAGACTGGATGGCCAATTGAATTCACATCTTGCAATTCATTTTCCATAAAAAACAGGCGCCGGCTCAATAGAGCCGGCGCCTAACCTAAAGTTACAGGGTTTCTTTTCGAGTTAGACCTTAGTCACGTTTGCTGCCTGGAGTCCCTTGGGACCCTGCGTGATCTCGAATTCGACCTGGTCGCCTTCGGTCAAAGACTTAAATCCATCGCCCTGGATCGCTGAAAAATGTACAAATACATCTTCACCCGCATCCTGCTCGATAAAACCGAAGCCTTTGGCGTCGTTAAACCACTTAACGGTACCTTCTGCCAATGTCCTTCACCACCTTTCCATATTAATTTTTGCTGTGCCTGGACGCCAAATAAAAACGACCAAGGAGACCTATGTTTCTGGTCCTTGGCCGAATTTTTACATTTCCACTGCACAGGAGACAGAAACTACATCCATCTTTTCACCGACTAATGTACCCCCTCGTTTAACAAATGTCAAGACACATTTTAAATAAAAGTGACAATTCATATTAAAACTCTGTTTTATCACGGGGCGCACGCTGTCTATTTCTGTCCGCTTTTAACCTCTCTGCGTCTGGTGTGGAGGACGTGTTCCGTGTAGCCGTTTGGTTCTTCTCTACCCTTGAAAACAAGGTCCAGAGCCGCCTGAAAGGCAATACTCTCCGTGAAATTTGGGGCCATATTTCTGTAGGCCGGGTCGCCTGCGTTTTGCTGATCTACAGTTTCTGCCATTTTCTCGAAGGCATCCCTGATTTTCGCCTCATCAACAACACCGTGGTAAAGCCAGTTGCTAATATGCTGACTTGATATCCGCAATGTGGCCCTGTCTTCCATCAGCCCGATATTATGAATATCCGGCACTTTGGAACACCCAACGCCGGAGTCCACCCAACGCACAACATATCCTAGAATCCCCTGAGCATTGTTCTCGAGCTCTTGCTGAATCTCCCGTTCGGTCAGGGGTCGTTCCAGAAGGGGTGGTGTCAGAATGTCGTCGATGCTTGCTCTTCCCCGGCTGGCCAACGTCTGCTGCCGGGCGTGGACATCCACCTGGTGATAATGCATTGCGTGGAGCACCGCAGCGGTTGGCGAGGGTACCCAGGCGGTGCTTGCCCCGGATTGCGGATGCCCCATCTTGGTGTCCAGCATCTCACGCATCTTGTCCGGCATGGGCCACATGCCCTTTCCAATTTGCCCCCTTCCAGCAAATCCGGTCTCCAGTCCCACGTCCACATTCCAGTCTTCGTACGCAGACAGCCACGGTTGATTCTTGATCTCTGCTTTGGGCAGAACGGGTCCTGCCTCCACACTGGTGTGGATCTCGTCTCCTGTTCGGTCCAGAAACCCGGTGTTGATGAACACCACCCGATTCCGGGCTTCACGGATCGACGCCTTCAGGTTTACAGTAGTACGCCGTTCTTCGTCCATAATTCCAATTTTGATCGTGTTTCGGGCCAAACCCAGCACATCCTCCACGCGACCAAAAAGATCCACCGTTGCAGCCACCTCTTCAGGACCATGCAGCTTTGGCTTCACGATGTAAATACTGCCTTCCCTGCTGTTGGTCTGCTTGCCATTTCGTTTCAGATCGTGAATCGCAGCCAGCACAGTAATCATGGCATCCAGAAATCCCTCAGGTATCGCTTCGCCATCCGCCGAGGTAACCGCATCCGTATACATGTGAATGCCTACATTCCGGATCAGCAGCAGGCTCCTTCCCGGCAGTGTCAGATTGTTACCGTCAGGCGTGGTGAATGTCCGGTCATCATTGAGTAGCCGCGTGATCCGGCGACCGTTCTTCTCCAGTTGGGCTTCCAGCGTGCCCTTCATAATGCCGTTCCAGTTGCGATACACACGCACTTTGTCTTCCGAATCCACTGCAGACACCGAATCCTCGCAGTCCTGTATGGTTGTCACAGCCGCCTCCAAAACCACATCCTTCACGCCGGCCGGGTGAGTAGAACCCACCGGATGGTTGGGATCGATCTGGATTTCAATATGCAGACCATGATTCACCATCAGGATTCCGGAGATCTCCCCGCTGTTTTCTGTATACCCCACAAACTGATCCGGTCTTGCCAAACCAGTGATCTGTCTGCCCGCCATCTCAAAACTGAGGTCGCCCTCCAGAACGGATATACCGGTCACCTCAGAATAGGACCCGGCATCCAGAGGAACGGTGCTGTCCAGGAACCGGTTCGCCTCGGCGATCACCCGGTCGCCTCGAACCGGATTGTAAGCCTCACTGCGGTCTGCGCCTTCATCTTCGGAGATCACGTCCGTCCCGTATAACGCGTCGTAGAGACTCCCCCACCTGGCATTTGCGGCGTTCAGGGCATACCTCGCGTTATCCACGGGCACCACCAGCTGCGGCCCCGCCGCTTTCGCGATTTCATCATCCACATTTGTAGTGGTAACCTCAAAATGGTCACCTTCAGGCACCAGATATCCAATTTCCTTCAGAAACGCCTGGTAGGCGGTTTGATCTATCTTCTTCCCTTTGGTCTCCAGATACCAGGCGTCCAGCTGCTTCTGCAAAATATCACGCTTCTTCAACAATTCACGGTTTCCTGGACCCAAAGTGTTCACAATCTCCCCGAGCCCGTTCCAGAAGGCCTCGGTGTTCACTCCCGTTCCTGGTGCAATTTCCCTGTCAACCAATTGATAAAGATCATCTGCGACCACCAGTCCACCAATCTCGATACCCATTTACGACTCCTTGAAATCTTCTCAGGTGATATTTATTGCGCTGGACTCAGAGAAGATAATCAATTGAACATGTACCGGAAACAGGAAACTGATAGTTCAGCATAGCTACGAAAAAGAGCCGCGACCATCCCGGGTTCGCGGCTCTTCCCACCACAATCATATGTCGCTACTTCAGGATAACAAACTGCCTGGCACGAGCCTGAACCGGGTAGGACTCCATCACAGGACCCTCGAATATCACCTCCACTGACTGGCCTATAGCCAGCGAAGTGAGAGACACGGCAACGAAATCCTCTCCTGAGGTCTCGAGCAATTTCGTCTCCCGGGAAATACTGACCCAGGCCTTGTCTATTGCGTTTCCACGGGCCTCCCCGGATTCAACCAGGACGGAGGGCGCTCTGCCTTCTGAAGCCTGCCGGATCTCAGTGATCGTACCGCGAATATCCGGTGCCTTGGGATTCACCGGGTCTTCGTCATCATCCTTCGGACCCGGAACAAGGATCAAGGGATCACTGATCTGTCCATCGCCAATACCCTCAGACACGATCAATACGCGAAAGGACTCCTGATGGGCGCCCTCTGCTTCCCCGCGAGGCCTGTAGACGAGTTCGAGCGTTCCTTCACCCACCTCTGTGGAAGCAAACTGAAGCACCTCTTTACCCCGTGCACCCAACAATTCGGAGTCCGCAAAGAATTCGGTCACCCCGAGCTGTCGCACTACCGAACCCTTGGTAGGCACAACCTGCCATCTGTAACCTGTTGCAGGATTTGAATCCAGTGTCACCACAACAACCTGCCCGGCACCAACACGAACTTCGGTCCCGTTTTGGGATGCATCCACCCTCACCGCCTCGATCATCAAATCAGAAATTGGTTCAATCCAGCCTTGTCCGGAGAGCTCCAGGAACAATTCGGATGCTTCGCCCCCACGAATCGGTATACTGTTCTTCCCACCCAGAACCTCCCCGGTGAAGGGATTGGTGACACGCGCAGAGTAATATCCCGATGCCCCGGAGCGCAGGTAACGTCTTGAAGAGTCCTCGGTTATTTCGATAACCACATCACCATCCGGGCCTGTGATTCCGGACCAAAGGTATTCGGCTGGACGTCCCGATACAGATCTCGCCAATGCCACCTCTACTCCGGCAGCGGGCAAACCGCCATGTGTTACCCGAACTGAAACGACGGCTCTTCGCCGATCAGAGGCGGTTATCTTAGCGGAAAGAACGGGATCACCCGGCCCCGATACGCCCAGCGTGCTCGAATCTCCATTCGCATTTGTCCCGCCGATTCCAATCGGCTTCGAAAGTGCTACCGCACCCCCTTGGGTTGAAACCATGTTGTTCTTTCCGCATCCAATCACCGCCACTGACATAACCAACACTATCACCAATCCAGCAAGACGTTTCATTGCGATGCTCTCCTTGTTCTTTGAACTCTGTCAGTACTGCCTTTATGGAAGTTCCTTTACGGTTTGCTGTCTCTCGAGATCTATTCAGTTGGCAATGCCCGTGCCAACCTGCCACAGTCTGTTCGTCAAATTTTATATATTGTTCTAAAACAACATTTTATTATCTTTTTAGTAACCGGACAAGAACGGGATGATCACATACTGTTCAGAAATTTGATGGGTGAGGTTCAGATTCTTGAAAGCAAATGGGTGCGGGCCGGAACTTCCTTGTGGAGGTTAACCCGCAAATCAAAATTGCATATAGTGTTGAATCCAGCGGCATATATCCTTATCATATCAGTACTGACTTGCGACTATCGCCACACCTTCAGACGCGGGTGAATATATTATGCCGTCGTGTGAAGGCGTAGAAACCGAACAGAAGGAGTCTCCGTGGGGTTATTTGGTGGTGCTGCAGCGGTAATTGCACTGATCAGTTTGGTGGCTACGAAATATCTTACTTCGGCCAGACTGCAGAAAATGCGAAAAACGCTTGTGGAGACCGAGAGGGCACTGCGGAAGATTAGGGGCTCGCTGAAAATGGCAGAAAACTTTAAAGCGGCCGCTGAGATCGAATGCAGAGAAGAAGAAAGACGAATGGCGAATATTGAGAGCCAGATCGCAAAGTTGGACCAGGAATTACACCGACTGAAACCATAGCGGTTCGGCGTCAAACAAAGGAGATCGAACATGGACTGGATGTTTTTGGCATTTGTGCTTGGGTCTCTGGTATATACAGCCAATATCATCAAAGAGTACCGGGCGGATCTCCAGCTCCTTGAAACCCGGCAGCAGTTTTTCGAGAACGAAATGTATGAAATTGGCGAGAAAACATCCGGGATCGAAGCTGAACAGGCCGAGATCCAGATAAAAACCGCCGAAGTCAAGGAATTGGTGAAACCGCTTCAAGCCAAAATCGGACGAAAAATGGCGGAAATTGAACATCTCACCGACGAAGATGAGCGACGGGGAAAATTCAGGGTCGAATAGCCTTCCACTCCCTGCCATTGTTGCACTCGAAAGCCTCATCCATTGAAACGCCCCTTCGAAGGGCACAACCGAGACTCTATATGTTCATACTTGGCATCCTGGCCGTAGTCGTTCTGGCCGCTCTGGTCGTCACGAAATATTTCACATCATCCAGAATTCAGGACAAGAAACAGGTTATTGCAGAAACAGAAAAGGGTATCAGGAAGTATCGTGGGGATTTGAAACTCGCCCAGAACAGCAAGGCGGCAGCTGAAATCGACTTGAAGGAAGAAGGGAAGAAAAAGCAGACGCTGGAAACCCAGATTCAGCGGTTTGACCAGCAGCTTGCTAAAATGCGTCGCTGAGATGGTCGGGGTATCAAAGGGAGCGCAAAATGGACTGGGTGTTTATAGTCTTCATTCTGGGTGTGGTAGTCTACATCATGATTCTGGTTAAAGACTACACGGCAGAGCTGCAGCTGCTCGATATTCAGCTCGACCATTTTGCATCTGAAAAACTTCAGCTGATTGCCGGGATCGAAAAGTGCGATGAGGAACGAGCCGAGATACTCACGCAGATGGCAGAAATAAAAGGAGCGGTGAAGGGACTTCAGACACACTCGGATGAACTCGAGAAGGAAGTCAATGAACTGTCCAAAGAGGAAGAACGGAGAGGAAAGTTCAGACTCTGATCTTTCAACCCAGATTTGATCGGTTATCAGAAAGCCCTCGGTAATTCCGGGAGGGCTTTTTTGTTTCTGCGCCGCTGGATGGTCACGCATCCCACGAAGGCAGTACAGGAAGCAGGCGCAGGCTGCCCCGCTCGTAATAGCGGGTGCAAAAAACCAGAACACGATCGAAGTGGCGACATAGACGAGTGGAACAGCAACTGCCATTGGCAGCATCCAGCTGATTTCAGCGATCAAACCGAACTCATGCCTCCCGATGAGGATGAGGAGTAGTCCAAAAACTGTCAACCCGATCGAATGGCTGATGTTGAACCCGATGTAGGAATCCCACACAGTGGTCCTGCTGGTGATACCCAATGGAGAGGAAGCCATCTGTGCCTGAAGCCCCGCATCTACCGGAGCGAAGAAATACGGATACACCAAATCTGAAATTGTAACCAGGCCGTGTGTAAGTCCCATCATCACAAAAATTAACGCGCCCAGGTTGAATACAACCTTCATCCTTGCCATACCTGTGTCTTCCAGCATTGTTGGTCTCGGCTTTTCTGACAAAGTGGCCATGCCCCCCACCCTTTTATGAAGAGGCCTCCGGACGATCTTCATCCGTCAGCAGTCGCACCATATCTTCTTCCAGCTCTCGAATCCTTCTGGCCATGGTTTCCAGTATCCTGTAAGCAAGCGACGGGTCCTCATGAATCCTTCTCAAGATAGTCTTCCTGTCCACGGTAAGTACACGGACCTCACCCAGCGCCCGGGTTGTAACCCGCATAGTACCCGATGTCCCGAGCCGCTCGAACAATGGCACTTCACCAAAGAAGTCCTTCTCGTTCATCGTAGTCAGGGGGATCTCATTGTCGCCATCCTCACGAATGACCTCGACCTTCCCTTCCTGAATTACATACATACATTCTGAAGGATCTCCCTGACGACAGATCGTTTCGCCGTGTTTGTATGATTTGCCCACTGTGCCTGAAAGCAAGATGCCCTCCCTTCAGTTATCCCTGCTGGAAAGAATCGTTTGAGTTTTTTCTCAACCTTTCGGCCCAAATCCTCCTGGGCGAAAGTTTTGCCAGGACAACTAAAAATAGATGCCTGGCAAACCAGAAGATAAAAAGTGGGTGTATCGTAGACAGGAAGATCTGCTTGTACGGGGCGCTGCCTGTGAATGTATCCCAGAGAACGGTACTCATTCTCTGGTTCTCCGTCGCATGCCACTGCTCCCTGGCAACCATATGCATGATGGTCCGCCTGCCTATCCCTCGCCCTTGAATCTGCCGCGTAATGGCGAATACCAGTTTCCCTATTCTATTGTCGAAGGCCAGCCCATTGTAAATCGGCAAGTAGTGTTTTTTGAAATCGGCTGCCGATATACCCTCGAGCAGCGCTGTAGAGGCCACCGCCTTGGCTGTGCGATAGGCAGCCCCAATCCCGTCCTTGTAGAGGCGCGTCGTTCCGCTGTCACCTATCAGAACCAGCCGGTCCATAAAGGGCACCTTGGCACCCGCTATATTGATCAAAGGAGAGCAATGACAGAATACCTCGGGTACGATCCACCCGGGGGGCATGCATCGCCTGACCTCCGGTGATTCCAGGAATCTCTGCACGAGCTGCTTGTCGATTCCTTCCCCCAACAATACGACCGTTGCATGCTCACCTTTGGGAATCAGAGCAGCGAATTCCAGACCCGGTAGATCGAGAAGAAATACGTGCATCGAATTTCCCACATATTGCTGAACCTGGTCTTCTCCAAGGGGCAGCTCGCAAATATATGTGCGTGTCGTTTCCGGAGCCGAATACCCGAAGTCAAGACCCTCGAATAGTTTCAGCGCGTTGGTATTAACGCCTACCGCGCCCACTACAAAGTCATAAACTTGAGGCAATCCTTTTCTGGGCGTAACCTCCGGCCTGCCCTGCACCCATCGGATGGCCTCAACCCTGTCCTGAATCACCCGAGCGCCATTCTCCACGGCCAGTTGCTGCAAGAACCCGTCAAAGCTTCCCCATTTAGCCTCCTCTATACCCCTGGGTCCACCCCCCCCGGTGAACCGCGGCTATCCTTTTTTCCTGCAACGGCGTCTCTATACGTACACTGCCTACATCCATGTGAAGCACATACGAGTCGATCCCTCGCTGAACCACAGAAGTTGACAGATTGATTCCATCGGCCGCAAGGATTTGTACCAGGGACTCAGATATGATACCCCCGCAGTGGTTGCAGCTCGCGGGTCCGGGACGGTGAAAATTTCTGGGTTCGTAGACGTCCAGAACGAGCTCGGTTCCCATCATCCGTGCCATGTCCAGCAGAAAATAACTCACAAATGACCCTGCCGGACCTCCACCTACTACGGCAATCTTCGATCCGTCCTCGAGACAGATGGAGGATTCGTAACCGCCACTAGAAGTTAGTTTCTTGGCCAGCGAACCTTTTCTGAACATTTAGCATCCTCTGTTCAGTACATAACAAAAGGGACACATCCTGTCCGGCTGTGCCCAATCCCCCCCCAACACGTCTCCAGTCGTACAGGTTTTTAGCCCGTCCCCGCCCCCTTAGTAGTATACCTCACCCGATAGCCAGGCGTCAATGGCACCGATCGATTTCAAGAGTATGCATCCGATGCTCGTAGCACTAAATCCATATCCAGGTTGTGCCTTTCCCTCATCAGGTTCAGAAGTTCGGCCTGACGCGAGTGGTCTACAGTGTCTGGGAGATCATCATAGTCCTTCGCACTTTGGAGCGAAGAACTTATATTGGCGAAACGTACTCTTTTCCCAGGTCCCGAAACCTTCACCCACCAGAAAGGAATCCCGAGATGGTCATTCGCAACTGGAAACAGGTCACCCCGTATGTCGGTCACGAAACCGCGGTCATCTGGCCGATCTTTCGGAATCGCAGCACACCCGATCTTGGGCCAGAGGAAGCCCCCCTTATTTCAGCAAGGGGATTCACGCGGCACATGATGCAGGGCGGGCAGGTAGGCGACTACCACGATCACGAAAACGTAGAACAGATCTACTACTTCATTGAAGGATCGGGCAAAATGAAGATCGACGATGTACTTTACCCGGTAAAAGCGGGAGATTCGGTTCATCTCCCGCCCAGAGTTAAGCACCAGCTGATAAACGACACGGAGGAATGGATCGAGCACTTGATCGTCAGCCTGGATGTATCAAAAGATTAGTGGCTAACCTCACTCGAGTACCACCAGTTCGTCCATACCTACCAGCTGGACACAAAACGATTTCGATTTGGAACGGGAAGTACCACCTCCGCGCCGTCATTCAAGTGCGATTCATACAGACCAAAGCCGATCTCCGTTCCGATCATCGTTGCCCTCAGGTTGCTCACCCCGGGCTTTCCGGTCCGAATTGCAAGCACGAGTTCTTCGACCTTTTTGGCCGTACCGCTCCAGTGCTCAACAGCGTCTATTTCTACCGGATCGAATGAACGTTTCCCCGATTCCGACGCGTGCCTCACGTGAAGAGACTCGCCATCATTCTGGGTTCTGATGATGCCTTTCTCGCACACCAGTTCGTACTCCCCGTTCATCCCCGTACCCGCTACGAACAGTGTCGACCCATTGCTGAATTCCACTACGGCAGATCGAATGGGAGTATCCTTCACGAACCACATATCTTTGGGTTTGCCCTCACCGGGGTAAAGCGGTCCCAGGGTACCACGAATTGAAACAGGGCCTGGATCTCCCAACAGAAACAGAAGCGTATCCAGAAAGTGTCCGCCCAAACTATTGCCACCGAACCCGACCACGGACTTCAGCTTCCCGAACCGACCGCTTTCCGCCAGCGAGCGGGCCTGTCGGTATACCGCCCAGTTTCGACGCATCGGACCGAACTCCAGAAAGACACCATGCTTCTCGAATGCTTCGCGAATCGCATCTGCCTCTTCTAGCGTACAACAGAGCGGTTTTTCCGCGTACATCCCCCTTACACCGTGCTCGGCTCCATAGATCATGGCTTCGGCGTGCTGTTCCGGGCGTGTGCAAATACTCAGTATTTCCGGATTCTCCTTGTCAATCAACTCCCTGAAGTCAGAATATCCCTTGGGCACATTCCACCGCTCCTGAAACGTGACCCGCTTCTCCTCGATGACATCGCATGCTGCCACCATCTCAGTATCTGGCACCACAGCAAATCCGCCCGCATGACAGTAAGGCAGAACCATTCCGCCCCTGCTAACGCCCTGGACCTCGTCCTCAATTGTGCTGGCCATTCTCCCACACCCGATTACGCCGACACGGTATGCCATACGTCACTCTCCCCTTCGATCTTGACCGAATCTGCAGCGCCCTTTATATTGGCTCTCCGGCAACTGGAATGACTTCCAATCCCAAAAAACTGATCTCACCATCCACTGCGGCCTTCAAAGAGAGGCGCCCTCATAATCTACGTCTTCCTTATTATAGCGATGGTTTGCCAGTTTGCGCAAAGTAGTTTCGCCGATGGACATAAAGACCCTCTAGTCGTGGGAATAGGATACCCTTCGAATTTCTTCAACGATGTGGATCAGCGTGATGCACAGGTGGCTCTGGAGCTCTGGACGGAGCAGGTTTCTACTTCCATGGGAACACCGCTTAGCCCGCGTACATTCTTCTACGACAGTCTGCCTGATCTCGTCACGGCTTTCCGCGAGCACGAGATCGAAGTTGCCACTATGGGGGTGGTCGATTTCCTTGAGGCCAGGAGCCTGGTCAGCATTGAACCCTTCCTGGTGGCCGAATCGAATGGACAAGCGGGCGACAGATTCCTGCTGGTCTGCCACAGGAAGAAAAAAATCGAAAGCATCCGACAGATGCGTGGGTTTCGCCTCGCAATTGAAACAGGCCGGGTAAGCAATCCACTGCCGTTGCTCTGGCTCGATACACTGCTGATGGAAAATGATCTGGGTAGCAAAGAATCTTTTTTCAGTGAACTCCCGAGGATCGGAAAATCCAGCAAAGTGGTACTGCCTGTATTTTTTGAACGCACCGATGCCTGCCTGGTCACAGAACGAGGATTTGAGTCCATAACGGAGATGAACCCCCAGGTGGGTGAGGAACTGGTCATCATTTCTCGTTCTCCGAGACTGGTCCGTGCACTGACCGTCATAAGGACAGATTGCGATCAACGGATCAGGAAAACCTTTCGGGAGGGTGCACTCCAGCTCGACAGATACCCGAAAGGGCGACAGATCCTCACCATATTCAGACAGTCCAGAATAGTTGCATTCCGTCCCGAACATCTTAGCGGCGCTCGCTCGATAGTCCAGAAGCTGGGCACGCCAGATTCGGGCAAGCATGGAGAAGCCAAACCGTGACACCGTCTGAGTCCAATCCAGAAAAGGAAGCGTCAAGATTGAGCAAAGGCATTTTGCCACGTACGGCATTGCTCGCCCTGGCGGTAATTTCCTTCACCTTAGGCCTGTTCATACTCCTGATCATACCTCACCAGAGGGCCACATTGATCCAGGGTCTGAAATCCAAGGCCGAAGTAATAGCCACATCCATCGAACAGGTAACGGTCACATCCATTGTCGTCGAAGACTATAGCACGGTAGTCGATCACGCGATCAAAGTAACCCAGGACCGACCATCCGTACTGTATCTGGTGATCACCCGAAAAGACGGGTTTTCGCTTATTCACACCGCCGACTCATGGCAGCGCAAGTCCCTGGAAGGATTCTAGAATCCTAAAGACAGAAGTACACCACTAAGCCTTTTTACGAACAGTGAACTCCTTGATGGAGAGGAAGTTCACCACTACGCACACCCGATACACTATTCCGGGATCGACTGGGGCTGGATCCACATCGGCCTCTCCCTTCCCGCATCGACAAACCAGGTGTTACGGATTATCCTGGGTGCATCCGCTCTGTTTGAGGCCGCCGGAGTTGCCGGCTACCTGACACTCCTGATCGGAACGATACGTGGCGTTGCCGTGCGTCGGCGGGCCTTCCACTCGGTCAGAATTTTCCTGATTCTGACCGTTATGGGATGGATCTGCCATACCACCCTCGTGTCCTTCCTGACTTTGAGTGCCTCCTGGACAGGAGAACCCCTTGTGAACCTGGGTTGGAACCGGCTGGCAATCGATCTCTTCGTATCCCTGGTCCCAGTCCCCATTGCAATGGCGGTTTCGGCCAGAACATTTCCGCTTTACCTTCGTCTTCCAGCAATCGACTGGCCGGCAAATCGCGTGGGCGCCGTCTATCTGGTTGCTCTCCTCCTGATCCATCTCTCTTCCATCATCCAGCTCGGTCGATTGATTGACGGTTACGCCTATCAGATCCGTATGATTTCTGCCATCGGATTCTGCTTGAAAGGAGCCGCACTCCTGGTGTTCACGTGGAAACTGGATCTTCACCTTCGTCGCCGGCCGCCCTGGACCGTAAATCGAATTGGAGAACCAGGTCCCGAGAGGAGACCTACGCGACCTGGCCTGCCCGACTATGGGGAGTTCGGGGCCTTCGAACTGCTGTTGTTCGGCGCGTTCACTGCACTTGCCTTAGCGGCCGGCCTCGAACTGGTAACGGGTTTGGCGGGTCTGGCAGGATGGACGTCTTTCGCAGACCCCGACGCCATTCGACACACCTATCTCGCCGGGTTTGTGAGCATGCTGATTCTTGGCATGGCCCCAAGAATGATTCCGGGATTTCTCCACAAGCGTCAGGTGGCATACCCCCGGATGGTACTCTGGACATTCTGGCTGTCGGTAACGGCGGCTTTGTTCAGGATTGGCCCATTGTTCCTGGCAGATGTGCTCGATGCCCTGCCCTGGGGGATGATCGGCGCAACCACCGCCTTCGGCCTCTCTGGCATCCTCGGGTGGGCCGCCGTGGCGCTGCTGGGCTGGAATCTGCTGGCCACCCGGAATCTCAAAATGGACGCAGGCCGGTAAACAACGGGAGGATATTTTGGAACCAGAACGCAAAAACGGTCCCTCGCACCTGCTTGTCCTATGCGATGAACCGTTCCGGATCTTTTTTCCGCTGGGGATTGCTGCCAGTCTGATCGGCGTCTCTCACTGGCTCTGGTACTTCGCCGGGCTCACCGAGAGCTACTCCTGTATCTACCACGGCCTGATCCAGATTCAGGGCTTCGAACTCTCCTTCGCCACCGGTTTCATCATGACGGCCCTGCCGCGGTTCCTTGAAACGAAACGTGCGACTCCGGTGGAAGTATTCCTGGGTGCCCTGCTGGCAATCCTGGGAGTCCTATGTCTCTACCAGGAATTATGGTTTGAGGCACAGGTATGCACGATTCTGCTGGTTCTCAATCTTTCGCTTTTTGCAATCAGAAGATACAGAGCCCGTAAGGACGAGCTCCCATCAACATTCTACCTGATCTTCTTCGGCGTCATTCATGCCCTGTTGGGTGGCATCCTTATCCTGTGGCCGATCCAAGGGTTCGTAAAACTGGGTCACAAGATGGTGGAACAGGGCATGATGCTCTGTTTCATCCTTGCGGCAGGACCCTACCTGGGGCCTAGGCTGATGGGTACAAAGGAGGTAGACCTTTCAGTAACTGCGAAGTCGGTTCTGGTAAACATGGCCACGGGCACCCTTCTAATGGCCTCTTTCTGGATAGAAACAGGGTGGTCGAGCCAAATCGGTGTTTTGATCCGAGCCGCCGTGGTAACCACCCGCGGACTGACATCGATTCACATGCATCTGCCCGGCTCAAAGCCGCTCTGGCACCTGAGGTTCCTTCGAATCTCTTTCTGGTGTGTCGCCGGCGGCCTGTGGTTGGCAGCCATTTTTCCAGACTATGATATCCTCTCCCTGCACATGACATTCATTGGCGGGTTCAGCCTGCTCACATTTCTCATCGCCACCCGGATAATCTCTTCACATTGCGGCTTCGAAGACCTATGGGGTAGAAATACCAAGAGCGGCATCACCCTTGGGATAACCTTCATCCTGGCGGTTGCCTCCAGAATGGCTTCGGACTTCTTCACCGATTACTATTTTGGGATGCTCCACATTGCTTCCGGCTTCTGGCTAACCGGTGCGTTGACCTGGGCGATTGTGTTTCTTCCGAAATTGCTTCCCTGGCATATATCAAAGGAAGACTAGGGCACCGTCATAACGCAATTCTCTGTACCGAACTTGTTGCAAACCTTGTCGGCATCCGGATCATTCATCCAATCGCCGTCCACCAGAAACCGGTACTCGAACCTGCCGGGTTCAAGCGTCATGTAACCTCTCCAAACCCCTTCCTTCCCTTTCTTCAAAGCCCTTGGGCGCCAACCGTTCCGTATGCCACAAACAGAGACATCCGGCGCCGTAATCTTGAAGCGCATCCGCTTACCCGTCTAATCCCTTTTGTCTGGCATGGGTTCACCTCCATACTCGACACGCTGCAAAAGCAAAGGACCCAGAAAAATTCCTGGGCCCTTTGCTAAAATTCTCGATTTCCCTGAATTCAGACAACAATAGTGTCCGCGAAGGCCTCGGCTCCCTTTGGCACGTATACGCAAAAAGGGTCGGATTCCATATAGTCGCCGGTCATTGCGAACGCCCTTGCCCGTGAACCTCCGCATATGTTCTTGAATTCACACAGTCCACATTTCCCCTTGAGATTTTCGTAGTTTCTCAGATTCCTGAACAACTCTGAATTCCGATACAGGTCCAACAGACTTTCGGTCCGCACATTTCCCGCAGAAACCGGGAGAAAACCACTCGGAAATACTTCTCCTGTATGAGAGATGAAAACAAACCCGTTTCCGTCATTCACGCTCTTGGCAGCCCTCCCTATCTGGTCGGCGCCAGGACTGAACCCCGGTCCGGACCTGGATGCGGATCGAGTCCCACCGTTCGTTTTTTGACTTTTTCGTCTGTCCGCTTTCATCTGCTGCAGCACCACTCGTCTGTAGTGTGGCGCAGCAGTCGTCTTGATGTCGAACGCCACCGTTTTAGACAGCTCGTAGAGCCTGTTGAATACCCACTCGTATTCATCAGCCGTCAACTCGTCTTCCGTCTGACCCCGACCCGTGGGAACAAGAAAGAACACGCTCCACAGCACGATATCGAGTTCGATCATCCGCTCCACCATGTTCTCGAAATCGGCCAGGTTGTATCTGGTCATGGTCGTGTTGATCTGAACGGGCAACCCCAGATCATTGGCGTACTGGATGCAGTCAACTGTCCACCCGTATGACCCTGAAACTTTCCGGAAGGTATCGTGAATCGCGGGGGTCGATCCGTCCAGACTAACGGCCAGTCTTGAAAGACCGGCCGCCTTGAGGGAAGCCACCACTTCGCTCGTCATCAACGATGTTCCGCTCGGAGTCATCGCCATGCGGAGACCCTTGTCATCACCATACCGGATAATATCGAGAATATCCCTCCGCTTGATCGGATCCCCTCCCGTTAGAACGAACAGCGGGCGACCGAATCTACTGACCTCATCTATTAGCTTGTAACCCTCATCGGTAGTCATTTCCAGTGGGTGTCTGAATGGCTGCGCCTCTGCCCGGCAGTGAATGCAGGCCAGGTCACACGCCTGTGTAACCTCCCAGATCACAAGAAATGGGGATTGATCGAAATCTATTTTCAGGAAATCCGGCTTTTCCCGTCTGTGAATTTTCAGGCTCGACTCCAAAGTCATTCCCTCCAGTTACTCTTTACCACCCTGTTTCAAAAATCTCGAGGTCTTACTCGTTCAGATCGCCGCTTGCAAGGTTCTCGGCACCTGGCAGCTTGCCAACCAGTTGCGACGGGTTGTGTATCAGCAAAGGCATATGCTGAGGACAAATCCAGAGATGCTCGCCCTGACAGGTCAACACAATAAGTGGCACTTCGTTGCTGTCTTTTTCACAATACAGACACTTCGCATTTTCCTCATTCATTTCTGCTTCCTTTCTATGCGGATAGTGTTTTCTGCAAGTGTTCTCCTGCCACCAGAAAACCGGATTCCAGGAGGTCGCATACACGTCGGACTTCGACCTCCCCGAAACGGTGAGGCAGTGTTGCGAGGGCTTCTCGGTGAGACGACACAGGTCTAGTGTGTCCATCCTGATCTGTGATTTCAATTCTGGGACAGTCGAGCCAGTGAAACCCCTCGCCGATCACAAGATCTGCTGTTGGAAAGAGCCAGTTCGCCATCAGTTCAGGAGACGGAGTAGGTCTTCCGGTTCCGACATATGCAAAGCCGTTGGGACCGATCAATGCAGTCCCGGCGGACCCTGCCTTCTGATGTCGCCAGGAGTCCTTTCCCGGCCGGTCGAGATCGTAACCGTGGTGACAATGCTTCATCGTCCCAATTGCATAGCCTCTCGCACTAAGTTCCTTTACCATACCCTCTATTGCGGTGGTCTTCCCGGTATCTTTGTATCCGGTCACAATCACCATATTTGTCTCTTTTCGTAAGGGCTGTTCCTCGTGTTCCATAGGGTTCCTCAATAGATCCTCTCGAATTGTTGCAGCGTTGTCTCCACTCAAGAAATTACTTCGTGTAGGGTAGATGTCTACAACCTCGCAATTGTCGTACCAGTTCCAACAGAAATGGAGCACGACATGTAACCGGTTTATTATTAATAGTATATCACTTATTCAATACGCCCATATTACGAAATTAAGTGGGGCAAGTATGCCCCGATTCGCGTCCTGGAGTCCCATATAGGAACTACGCCGTTACGGTCCTGAGCGTCACCACGCACGCTGCCCCAAACCACACCGAATAGCAAAGCTCACCTATGCCGATGCGGGTCAAAGATATGGGACCGCTGTCAAGTGTAGCCCACCCCCACGAGGCACGGACCAGGGATGGCAAAAAACCCAATATCACCAGTGTAGAACCCTGAAGAATCTCAGTGAGTAACAGGATAACCAAAACCACGCAAAGCTGATATACAACCAGATACTTGCCTAACTGCCAACGCGTGGAGGTTGAAACCGTAGACTTGAGTGTGCTGGCCGAAACGCGCATCTTCACATAAATGACACTTCCTGTAAAATAAAGCAAACACACCGACCAGATCGCGATCGCAATTCTGTCTACCTCCCCAGCCTGCAGCAGGTAAGCAGCGGGGGCGGTGAGGGCCATAGCACCCACGGCGGCTACCTCCCCGAAAACGGAATGATCTACACGCTTGTGGGCACGCCATACCTTTAACACCTGTCGACTTAAGAACAACAGGGCTACAAGGCCAATCCAAACCAGATCCAGGTAACCATACAGGAGCACCAGTACGGAAGAGCTGGTCAGAAACAGCAGGATATTAAGACCCAGCCAAATCCCCGCTCCATGCACGGATCTACCTCTGTATAGGAGACCGGCTGTGTGCTGACCGAAAAATGCGGTAAAAATCGCCACGACAAGCAGAAATGAGAGTATGGCGCCTGGAATTCCCACACCGGCCATCACGATTGCCATAGGTCCATACAGCATTATCCAAGCTCCGTGTTCGGATGGAACCAGGGCCATGGCGTCCTTCAAAGAATACAATTCTAGTCCTCCTGAGGCGCCTGTCCTCGAATGTTAGTCCACCAAAATTCCGGTGTTAGCCTTGCACCTCAGATTGGAAAAGGTCGGACTGTGTCCCGGGTTTCTATGCCCACCACCACGCCCTGTACATCCGTCTTGTGAAGAATGTCCGGTGAGGCAATTTTCATAACGATCGGAAATCCGATCTCATCACAAATTTCAACGACCTCCTCACACGACCGGGCAAGACGTGAAGGCAAAACAGGTATTCCGTACGCCTTCAGAACACCCAGGGCTTCCAGATCCGGAAGCCGGGTGCGTCCCTCGTCCAGGGCCCGTTTCAGGATCCCGGCCACCTCCCTCCGATCTACCTCGAAAATCCGCTCCTCAGTCCTTGGCCGGGAAACCCAGCTGGCGTATTGGTACATGGTCCGCATCGCCTGCGCCGCACCTTCGGGAAAGGGATAGTGAGGAATCCCGTTTTTCCTCAAGATCTCTACGCCGGGAGTCACATCGACCAGCCCCATAAACGACGCCAGTACCGGCTTGTCATACGCCGCCGAAACATCCACAATGACCTTTGCGACCTCCTCGATGTCCGTCATCGTCTGGGGTGTGAGAATCACCACCACACCGCCCGTGTTCTCGTCTTCGAGAACCGCCTTCAAGGCCGACTCATAGCGGTCGTGTCTTGCATCTCCGATCACATCCACCGGGTTGTTCAAACTTGCCGCTTCAGGAAGGCTCTTCCGAAGCCTGGATATGGTCTCCTCGCTGAACCTGGCCAGGTCCATGCCGAACCGGATACTGGCATCCGTGGTCAAGATTCCGGGACCGCCGGCATTGGTCACAATGGCAACCCCGCTCGAAGCCGGCATCGGTTGCGTTCCGAAGGCCATCGCGTAATCGAAAAGCTGCTGTACAGTATCCACACGCAGAACTCCGGACTGGGCCAAAATGGCGTCGTAGACCTCATCCGTACCTGCCAGCGAACCTGTATGTGATGCCGCGGCAGTTGCCCCCTCGGCTGTGCGTCCGGTTTTTATGGCCAGAATCGGTTTTCCGGATGTGTCGGATACCTCACGAGCGACATGCATAAACGTCTGCCCGTCACTGAGATCCTCGATATACATGAGAATCACCTGGGTCTGGTCGTCTTCTCCCAGGTATCTCAGCAGATCCGTTTCATTGATATCCGCCTTGTTGCCGAAACTGATGAACTTGGAGAAACCAATGTTATTCCCAAGGGCATAGTCCAGAATTGATGTACACAGCGCCCCGGACTGCGACATGAACGCGATGTTGCCGGGCAAGGCCATACGACGGGCGAAACTGGCGTTCATTGAAATGTGCGAAGCCGTATTGATGATGCCCAGGCAATTGGGTCCCAGCAGCGCCAGGCCAGATGCCCTTGCAATGGCCCCGATTTCCGCTTCCAGATTCACACCTGCAGAACCGGATTCCTTGAATCCAGCCGAAATCACGATGGCGCCGGAAACACCTTTCTCTGCGCACTGATCGAGCACCTCCGGGACCCCGGGTGCGGGTACAACGACAACCGCCAGGTCGACATCATCCTCCAGATCCAGAATTCCCGGATGGCACTTCACGCCCATCACGCTTTTTCTGGAGGGATTGATCGGAAAGAGGGTTCCTGTGTACCCATTCATCAAGAGATTCCTGAACACTGCCTGGCCAACGCTTCCTTCCCTGGCGCTTGCGCCGATCACCGCAATAGCGGATGGTTCGAAAAGCGCCTCTAACGATCGTGCGGACCGGGCCTTGAACCGTGCATCATCAAGTGCTTTGGACTTGAAGACCGGACTGACCTGAGCAGCATCCTTATTCCACTTCTCCATCCTGTCACCTCATCTTATTTTTAGTCTCATCAAGGGCAAGACTGCCTGTGCTTTGCACACAACAGCATAAACAAGCAATTCCAATACCACTGCCAGGAGCATAGTCCATGACACGTAACCATTTGTTTTATTATATCCTATGGTTCTGACAGGTGTCCGCGGCCCCCGTCAAGCGGGGTTTCCGGGTCTCAGTGAGAACGTATAAATGTCCCAAAAAAAATCCCCTCCATCCTGAAGTGGAGGGGATTCCTTACCGAAATGATCCTGCAGAGTTCCTCAGGTTTGCTCCTGAGCCGCCCCCTTTTCGCCCCGGGAAACGCAGTGGGCGGTGTGCGTGGGTTTGCGCCCTTGAATGATTTCGACGTAAATGCGGAGCACCTCAGCCACGCTCCAGGCCTGGGCGAAGCACCCCCTTGCCGTATGAGGTGAATCGCCTTCGAAGATTTCGGAAATCTGACCGATGCAAGATTCCGAAAGATGTTCCCGGAATGGTTCTACAAATTTGCGCGCTTCTTGACGGATCTCGTCGGAGTCACCCCCTAGCCTCACCCAGGCATCCACAAAAGCGCCTATGGGCCAGGTCCAAACAGTTCCTTGATGATAGGCGCCATCTCGAGCCCTCTGGTCACCTCCATATCTGCCCTGGTAGGAAGGACTGCTTCTCGAGAGGGATCGCAGTCCCACGGGTGTAATAAGATCTCTTTCCACAACCTCAAGAATCGCTCTCTCCTGTTCCTCCCGCAGCATTCGGTAGGGCAGGCTCAGTGCAAAGATCTGGTTTGGGCGTATAGAATCGTCCCGGACGTCATCATCGATACAATCGTAGAGACATCGGGCATCCTCATTCCAGAAAGAAGTCAGGAAACTGGCCCTGCACGCATTTGCCGCGGTCAGGCAGGTATGGGCAAACACAGGGTCACCAAAACAGTCTCCCAGTCCACTGCCCACCATCAGGGCGTTATACCACAGCGCATTGATCTCCACGGGTTTTCCCTGCCGAGGGGTAACCACCCAATCCCCCACCTTCGCATCCATCCAGGTCAGCTGGGTCCCGGGTTCACCGGCGCGTAAAAGCCCGTCCGCTGCAACCCCGATTCCATACCGGGTGCCCTTCACGTGCCAATTGATGATGTCCACCAGGACAGGCCAGAGCACCTCGCGCACGAAATCCAGATCTCCGGTATACCTCGAGTATGCATCAACGGCGTAAAAAAACCACAGGGACGCGTCAACGGTATTATAGTCCGGTTCTTCACCGAAATCCGGGAATCTGTTGGGAATCATCCCCTGCCTGCACGCAGCCGCATAGGCCTCTAGAATCGAACGGGCTTCTGCAAACCTTCCGGTGACCAGGGTGAGCCCCGGCAGCGAGATCATGGTATCCCGTCCCCAATCTGTGAACCAGGGGTAGCCGGCGAGCAGCGTAGAAAGCCCATCCTTGCGTTTCACCACGAACGCATCCGCTGCTTTTCTCAGCGCACGCTCGAGACTGTCACCGGCCCCCATCACAACATCCAGTCGATGGCTCTCCGATAAGCGTATCTCTTCGACCAAACCCACATCTTCCGGGGAAACACCAGCCACCAGAAGCGCCTTATCCCCCTCCTGCAAGTAGTAGGTCATCCGCCCGGGGCAGTGCAGGTCTTCCTGAGCGTCCAAACCGCGGTGAAGTTCCTGGAGATACTCGAAACTGTAATACCAGTTACTCTCCATGTCGAACCGGTCCGCATTATGCGACAGATAGAGCGGAGGCAACCCATCGTATGGTTGAATCCGAAGGTAGCCGTTCTGAACCTCAACCCGGGGATTATACTCTGAATTGCTCCGGGTGAGCGTATGGTGGTCTCTGTGCGCCAGAAGCGGACGAATCTCCAGCTTCACCGGTTGAGAGAATGGGCCATATTCGATTACCGTGGCGTTCTTCCCATGAACCATGAATATCCGCTTTTCGAATTCCAGGCCGCCAAGCCGGTATGAAAAAACTGGATCGGGATCCAGTTTGAATCCTGTTTGATGCATATAACCATCCGGGTACGTGGCACCCACATATCGGTTGGTGCTCAACTCGTAGGGTGCCTCTCCGATACAAACCGTTTCCTCGCATTTGGCGAGCATAACGATTCGACCCACGGGAGGCGTGGTAGCCGCAACCAGCAGCCCGTGATATCGTCTCGTATTCAATCCGATCACACTCGAGGATGCGTAGCCACCAACACCATTGGTGACAAGCCACTCCGTTCGGACCGCTCTTTCCAGATCCTGCAAATCCCGATGGTCTACACTTAGTTCCATGAAGCTTCGCCGTCCATTCCCAAATTCAGCCCAATTTCTTTCGCTTTTCCGCCCGTTTCAGTCCTGGCAGGAACAGATCCTGACACACCCTGTCCCAGCTCATATTCTTCGCGAGTTCAAACCCACGCTGAAGGCTTGCCTCCATCTCTTTCCGGGTTCCCGGCAATCGCTCCAGGATCTCCTGAGCAACCACCTTTGTCGTAACCGCCTCGACCCACTCCCGTTCGAGCATGTCGATCTTCTTCAGTTCATCCAGGGACCGTTTTCTGGGCAGCGTGGTGTAATCGCCCACCACCAGATTTGGCGAGTCTGTCCCATGGGCTGCACGTTTTACGTATCCGCAACATCCACAGACATTGCTTACCACACACAGTGCGCCGAAACTCAACGGCTCCACCTGGGCTATGCCGAAGGGTTCATAGATGGATTGGCCGAATTCCAGGTAAGACCCTTTCCTCAGGTCCATCATGCCCATCTCCTCAGGCATCCGGATCCCGCAGGATTCCCTGTCCCACCCGAACTGGTTGACAAAAATCACACGGATCGCCCTGGCTTTCTTGTTGAAAGCGTCTGCGATCCTCCAGAAATCCACCTCACCGCCCACCAGATCAGGGTAGCCCTCTTGGTGAACTGCAGGCCATCCATACTCGGCCTCCATCCGTAACACGTCCTCCGAACTTCTGGTGCCTCCAGCGGTGGACAGTACATAGAAAACACCCTTGCGACCATCCTTCTCGAACACCTCATCCAGATGTTCAAGCACCTGGAGATCCCTCCAAAGACCTTTGCTGATTACCAACCGCGTAACATGCGTAAAAATCACTTCCGGCCGGGTTCCACAAAGTGCTTCGGCATACTGCCTGAGCCGTTCAACAGACGCCCATTTCTCCTCCAGTGAAACCTCGAAAGCCGGGATCCCGTTGTAGACGAGCTCGATGGGAACATCTCGGAAGGCGGGCCCCAGAAATTTGAGTTCCTTGAGGGTGTAGTCTCCCACCGCAAAAATATTGTCGCAATGCCTTGACCGTTCGATAAGGGCATGACGATAGGAATCACTCTGATCTCCAAAAACCTCCGAAACACCCAGATCCTGCTCACACGCCTCAGCCATCACATTGTAAAACATCGTATCGTGACCGAGTGACCCTTCAACAATGGGCCGCATTGTAGCCACTTCGTGGGCGTGAAAAATGGTCCTGAATCTGGGGTCAGCCACCAGAATGGTTTTCAGCGCCGTAGGCATTCCCATATACTCGTGTGAGAGTATGAAATGAGGCCCCGGTTCCTTTCCCAGCAACGCGCTTATCGCATCGTAGGCGGGCTCTGCAAGCCTGAGATACTGCAGGAAATCGTAGGCGTGTTCGTACCGATCGCTCTGAAGTCCAAACCGCTCATACAGCTCGAATTTAAATTGGTTTTCCCGTGCGGGATTTACTTCGCGTACGTCCACAAGAAGCACTTCGGGTTGCGCCTCATTACCATTTGCAGAATCCCGTATCCTTCGCCTTCCATAGACGAACCCGACTTGATACATCTGCTGAATAGGGAGAAGCTTCTCCGCAATCGCCTCGTCCTGAATTCCTGAAAATGACGAGAAAAGGACCTCTCCATCGCGGGCGATTTCATCCTCCTCGCTCGGAGAAAAAAGCGGGCCAACCAGGAGCGTTCGACCGATCTCCTTCTGATATGCGGGCGAGGTGATCAACCCATGAAGCACAGCCCCAATTCCACCAATTTTTTGTACGGCTTCGTGTGTAATATGGCTCACAGAACTCATGGATTCTCCTCTTCGTCATCCCACCGGATGCAGCACTTCAAACAGACATTTTCGAATGGCATGGAATATCTATTAAACAGGAAAAACGGGCAAGCGGAAAACTCGAATCGGGCGGCACACGATCTTCATAAGGTCAAATAGTTCAAATACCTGCGTCAATTTATCGGGTCTTGACACATTTCCCGAACCATGTTATCGTTCGATCGAAGCGGCATCCTTCCCAACCTCTGAAATCGGCCCTCGCAATGGACCCCACCGAAACGCCCGACACCTCAACGCCACTGGAGAATTCGGTCTATCAGAGTGCGCTGGCCGAGTTCATCGCCACCTCTCGTACGGGCCTGCTCCCGCAGTGGTTGGACCAGGTCTACCGCACGCCTGAATTGCGCATGCGGGAAGATACGCCGGACCAGGAATCTCGCAAAGTTCTGATCGAATTTTTTAACCTGATCTGTAACCAGACCACACATTTCACAGATTTCGGACCCTTGAGGGATCATATCCATTCTGGTTCGATGAATTCATTTACACCTGACGCGGCCTGCCGCCTTCAACTCGCGTTCAAAAAGACACTGTTGGGGTCTTTGAACGCCGGGCAACCCGATGAGCAGCTTCTACGTCTGGCGGAAAAGATCTCGGATGAGATCCTGCTGCGAATTGCAGATTTCTACCACGAGATACGCTACAAGGAACTGCAGTGGCAGGAAGCTGAAAGGACACGTGTGCTGAGAGCCACGCAAGAAAGGCTCAAAACCCTGCTCGAAACGATGAACGAGGGATTTACCGCTATCGACACCTCCGAAAATCTCATCATGTTCAACCACCAGATGGAGCGTATTACGGGGTACGGTCGGCAGGAGGCAATCGGGCAGCACCTCTCTCTGCTCTACACAGAAGACAGCATGGACCGGTTGCAAACGCACCTGGCCAGACGGCGGAGGGGTGAGTCCTCCTCCTATGAACTTCAGATTGCGCACAAATCCGGTCACGAAGTCCCTGTGCGTATTTCCGGGGCGCCGCTGCGTGATGCGGGAGGGCACCATGTAGGGAGTTTTGCCGTAATCACCGACATCAGCGATCGTATCAGAGCTGAAAACGAACTCAGGGACAGCAATGAAAAAATTGTTCGTCTCCTTGAAAAGGAGCGAAACCGTGCTGCCCAATTCGCGACCATCAATCAAGTCGCCAAACTCGCCCTGTCCACACTGGACCTGGACGAAATATTCAAACACGTCGTCCGCGAAGTACACGAACGCTTCCCGTACCACCACATTACCTTGTTCACATTGGACGATGAGAAGAATGACATCGTCATGCGTGCCTGCGCGGGCGCCTACGAAGCATTCTTTACCGAGGGGTACAGACAGCAGATCGGATACGGAATTGTTGGCACGGTAGTTGAACGTGGCGAGTCGATCGTGGCGAATGATACGGAAGCGGAACCCACTCGAATTCTCGCGTTTCCTGAAGAGGCGAGCACCCGGGCGGAACTTTGTGTTCCCATCAAGCGGGGAGACCAGGTCATCGGCGCTCTGGATGTACAGAGTCAGGAGGCCGGGATATTCGACGAAAATGACGTCTCGGCGTTACAGGTCCTTTCAGACCAGATCGCCTGGGTGATCCACAACGCCAGTTTGTTTCAGGAAACCCTGAAACTGAAGGAGTTCAATGAACAGATCCTGCAATCCATCCCGTTGCCGGTCTTTCTCCTGGACCCCGGTGGCAAGGTCGTTTTCGCCAACGCGAACTATATGGACCGGCACAAGGTCACGAAGGAGGAGTTGATCGGAAGACCGCTGGAGGAGGCTATCCCGAAGTCGATCCTGGTTCAGCCTGAAGGCAAAATGGCGGTACAATCTGTATTTCGGAATCTCCAACCCGTGCACCTCGAAAGACAACGAATCAACCAGGGCATATACCAGAACCGAATGGTGAACGTTCTCGTCATCCCGCTGGTGGGCGCCGAAACGCCGCTTGCGCTGGTGCTCATCGAAGATATCACGGACAGCATCGAAAAGGCATATGAATCCTCCCTTTTGAGGCAGATCGGTCAGACCATGCAGGGCGTGCTCGATCTGGATCGCCTGCTCTACACTATTCTCACTTGCGTGACTGCGGGAACGGCACTGGGGTTCAACCGGGCGATTCTGCTCCTGGTGAACAAGGACAAAGGGACTCTGGAGGGGAAAATGGGGGTGGGACCATCCAGCCAGGAAGAGGCAGCGCAGATCTGGTCTCAGCTGGAGGAAACGGTCTTTACGGTCGACCACATCCTTGCAGACTACGACCGCCTCAGCGATCCGGCGGAGACGACCCTGTCGAGAGCGGCAAGACAAATCCAGATATCACTCGGCGATCCGGATGACGTATTGGCGCAGACCGTTCGGGACCAGCGAACCCTCAGGATGGAAGATGGCGACCCGATCTCGATTAGCGCTGCGCTGTGGGCCGCCCTGGGAACCAATCACTTCGTGGCCCAGCCCCTGATCGTGAAAAATAACCCTGTAGGTGTGATCGTAGCCGACAACCTCTACAGTGGTAAGCCAATCACCAACGACAGTATCGATCTGCTTTCGGCATTCGCGAGTCATGCCGTTCTCGCCCTGGAGAATGCCGAGTTGTACAGGAATCTGGAGGACAACGTCCAGAAAGTAGAATCAGCATACCGGGAGCTCGAACGAACACAAGAGGAGCTTGTCCGATCCGAACGACTGGCAGTGATAGGAGAAATGTCTGCACGTATGGCGCACGAAATTCGTAATCCCATGGCCACCATAGGCGGATTCGCCAGATCCATTCTCAAGCAGCGGGATGACACGAAAGTAGAACAGGCGGCCAGCGTTATTGTGGAGGAGGTGGAAAGACTCGAAAAACTGCTTGCAGACACGCTTAATTTTACACGCCCCACGCGCACTCAATTCGAGAACTCCGACCCGAGAGGCCTGTTGGCTGACATCGAGAGGATGATCACGGAAGAAATCGCAGACAAGCCCATCATCTATCATGGCCACCTGTCTTCGGACCTGCCTCATCTCACCTTCGATCCATCACAGATCAAACAGGTACTCATCAATATTTACCAGAACGCACTGCAGGCGATGCCGGATCATGGAGAAGTCAGAATGGAAGCCTATGTCGCACAGATGCCCGGAGAGGTTGATTCTCCGTGTCTACAGCTATCCATATCGGACACGGGCGAGGGCATTTCGGAAGCGCACCATGACGAAATATTCAGTCCGTTCTACACCACAAAAACCTATGGCACAGGCCTGGGACTGGCCATCTCCAAAAAAATCGTGGAAGATCACGATGGGCGAATCTCAATTGAAAGCGAACCCGGGAAGGGTACCCGGGTCACAATACACTTGCCCTGTAGCCCTGAGAGGGAGTGACCTGATGAAAACGATCCTGATTGCGGATGATGACAAGAACCTTACGCTGCTTTACAAGCAGGAGTTGGCGGAGGAAGGGTATCAGGTCGATGTGGTAAACGATGCCCGTCAGGCGATCTCCCGGGTCGAGAGCGATCCGCCCGACCTGCTGCTCCTGGACATCCAGATGCCAGGCATGGACGGAATCGAGGCACTTCATCGCATCATAGGCAGAAACAACGCACTGCCCGTAATTCTCAACACGGCATACAGCAATCATAAAGAAAACTTCATGACCTGGACGGCCGATGCATACGTCGTCAAGTCTTCGGATCTCACCGAATTGAAACAGACCATCCGGGATGTTCTTGAACGGCGGGCCTCCGAATCCTGATCGTACCTGGATTCAATTGGCAATGACAGGGGTGCAACACCGCGGTGCTAGAGGAGGGGAGACTTATGGCTGATATCGATAGCGTATCGTTGCTCAAGGAGACTCTGACACTTATTCTTGCCGGTGGGCAGGGCGAAAGACTCTACCCGCTCACCAGAGACCGCGCCAAACCCGCGGTTCCCTTCGGGGGAATCTACCGGTTTATCGATTTCACCCTCTCAAATTGTCTCAATTCCAATCTCCGACGGATCTATCTCTTAACGCAGTACAAGTCCAGTTCGCTGGATCTGCATCTTCGCCTGGGCTGGTCCATACTCAGCGAAGAACTTGGCGAATTTATCCACACGATCCCTCCACAACAACGCCTGGCGGACCATTGGTACAGAGGAACGGCAGACGCAATATTTCAAAATATCTATACACTTCAGCAGGAACGGCCGGAACGGGTGTTGATCCTCTCGGGCGATCACATCTACAAGATGGATTATTCCCGCCTCCTTCAAGCGCACGTGGATACGGATGCAAGTCTGACGGTAGCCTGTGTGGAAGTCCCAATCGAGCAGGCAAGCCAACTGGGGGTGATGTCCATTGACGCGAACTCCCGCATCATTGGATTCGAAGAAAAACCGGAAGCGCCCCAGCCACTGCCGGACGATCCAACCCGGGCACTGGCCTCGATGGGTGTATACGTATTCAACACGAATGAACTCGTTCGAACTGTGGTGGAAGACGCACGCCGAAATACCGCTCACGACTTTGGGAAAAACATCATCCCGTCTCTGGTGCGCGGCGGCAAGGTATTCGCCTACAATTTCAAACACGGAAACTGCAATCCCCCATCGGTCTACTGGAGAGACATAGGACTGATCGACACCTACTGGTCGGCGAATATGGATCTGGTAGACAACTCGCCTGCATTCGACCTGTTCGATACATCCTGGCCAATCAGAACTTACCAGGAGCCCTATCCTCCCGTGCGTATCGTACAATCTATGGGAGAGGCCGGAGAATCCGACATGGCCAATGTCATCCTTTCGGGTGGATGCAGAATTTCCAATGCAAAACTCGACAAGTGTGTATTTTCTCACGGCGTACAGGTGGAATCGGGGGCTCAACTATCGGAATCGATCCTGATGGAGGGGGTTCGAGTTGGGCAGGGCGCAAAAATACGCAAGGCGATCGTGGACAAGGATGTCATCATTCCACCGAACTGCAAGATCGGTTACGACCCGGAGCATGACAGACAGAGGTTTGCGGTAACTCCCGAAGAAATCGTGATCGTACCGAAGGGCCTTCCGATCGAAGCCTGAATCAGCGTCCCTCCACGCCGACCCATTCATGTTTCATCACGAGGCAGGCAAGCGGCGGCAGGGTGATTTGCAGCGACACAGGTCGACCATGGCAGGGCGTCTCCTGGGTGGCCACCCCACCCCAATTTCCCATATTGCTACCGCCATAGACCTCTGAATCGCTGTTCAGCAATTCTTTGTAAAATCCTGGAACGGGCACACCGATTCTGTATCGTTCCCTTGGGACAGGTGTGAAATTGCAAACAACCACCAGCAAGGACCCATTTTGTGATCCTCTGCGAATAAATGCGATCGTCCCCTGGTCTGCGTCGTGGCAATCGATCCATTCGAATCCTTCACTTTCAGCATCGCTATCATAAAGCGCGGGCTCCGACCGATAAATGAAGTTCAGGTCTCTAACGAATTTCTGCAGCTTTCCGTGATGCCCTTCGCCGGTGAGGTGCCAGTCGAGGCTCTTGCTGCTGTCCCACTCATTCAATTGGCCGAACTCACCGCCCATGAACAACAGCTTTTTGCCCGGGTGACCGTACATATACCCATAAAAGGCACGTAGATTTGCGAATTTTTGCCAACTATCACCCGGCATCTTGTTCAGTAAAGACCGTTTGCCGTGCACCACTTCGTCGTGAGACAATACAAGCACAAAATTCTCGGTAAAGGCATAGACCCGGGTGAATGTCAATTTGTTGTGATCATATTTTCTGTAAATCGGATCCAGACTCATGTAGTCCAACATATCGTTCATCCAACCCATATTCCACTTGAACCCGAAGCCCAGACCGCCAAGGTGTGCCGGCCTCGATACCCCGGGCCACGTTGTGGATTCCTCCGCACACATCAATGCGCCGGGAAATCGTGAGTAAACTACTTTGTTCAATTCTGTGAGAAAAAAAACGGCTTCCAGATTCTCGCGACCACCGTATCTGTTGGGCAGCCACTCTCCTTTTTCTCTCGAGTAATCCAGGTAGAGCATCGACGCAACTGCGTCCACACGCAACCCGTCGACGTGATACTTTTCAAACCAGAACAAGGCATTCGCGGTCAAAAAATTTCGTACCTCGTTCCGGTCGAAATTGAAGATGAGCGTCCCCCAATCGGGATGCCGGCCCTTTCGGGGGTCCGCGTGTTCGAACAATGGGGTTCCATCGAAGCAGCCAAGACCGTGTGCATCATCGGGAAAATGCCCCGGCACCCAATCCAGGATCACACCGATATCGTGTGTATGGCAGGTATCCACGAAATACTGAAAGTCTTCAGGAGATCCATATCTTGACGTGGGTGCATAATACCCTAAAACCTGATATCCCCAGGATTCATCGAGCGGGTGCTCCATTACCGGAAGCAGTTCTACGTGGGTATATCCCATGCGTACCACGTACTCCACCAGGCGATGCGCAATTTGCCGATAGTTGAGCGGATCTCCTGAATCCGGATTTCTTTCCCAGGAGCCCAAATGGACCTCGTAGATGGAAACTGCGGAAGTCGTCGGATCAGAATCCGCTCTGCGCGAAAGCCATGCCGCGTCCGTCCACTCATAGTCCGGCAGATCGTAAACAACGGATGCCGTTCGAGGACGAAATTCCATGCGACTGGCGTAAGGATCTCCCTTCAGGTTCAGGCTGCCGTCAGGCGTCCTGATCTCATACTTGTAAAGCGTTCCGTGGGGCAATTCGGGGAGGAAAAGTTCCCAAACGCCTGACTGAGCTCTATATCTCATGGGTGCGCGACGGCCATCCCAATTGTTGAACTCGCCGACAACACTTACCCTGCTCGCGTTGGGAGCCCAGACGGCAAACAGAACCCCCTGAACGCCCTGGACAGTGGTTGCATGGGCGCCAAGCTTGTCATAGATGTTGTGGTGATTACCTTCAGAGAAAAGATGCAGATCGAAGTCGCTCAGAACGGGCGGAAAGGCGTAGGGATCGTAAATCACACGAATGGATTCTTTCGAGTAAGCAATTTCCAAACGGTAGGTGAACATCACCCTCCGTTCCAGCGCTTTACCCTGAAAAAATCCTGCCGGATGAACCTGGTTTAGAATGTACTTCTCGCCTTCATCATCAATTGCGTGTACAGTTATGGCTCCGGGGAGAAATGCCCGAATTTCGATACGCTTGCCTTCGGGTGTTGGTACGGGATGCATACCCAGAATCCCGAATACCTCGTCGTGATCTCCGGCTACGATCCGGTCTATTTCCAACGCTGTAAGTGTTGATTCCATATGTTCCCTGTTTATATTCAAGGCCAGTTCCTGGCGTCGAAAACATAGCACAGGTCAAATTCACCGTCAACCGGTTTCCTGTTGAGGAGACGAAGAACCTATGAAACCCGTATCGACCCTATCTGTTGCACCCTCGCTTCCAGATGAACTGAAGAGTCTGGAGACTCTGGCCTACAACCTTCGGTGGACCTGGGATCCGGAAACTGTCGAACTGTTCCGCCGAATGGACCGGAACCTGTGGGAGGAAGTCTACCACAACCCCACACGGCTCCTGGGATCGATCGATCAGAATCTGCTCGACGAATTCAGACAGGATCCAGGATTTCTCGCCCACCTCAAACGGTCGGTGGCATCCCTGGATGACTACCTCCAGGAATCCACCTGGTTTAAACGCGCCCATTCGGCAGAAAAAATGCAAATTGCCTATTTCTCCGCCGAATTCGGATTGACCGAATGTCTACCAATCTACTCAGGTGGTTTGGGTGTGTTGTCGGGGGACCACATAAAATCGGCCAGCGATCTTGGCCTCCCGCTGGTGGGAATGGGTCTTCTGTATCAGGAAGGTTACCATCGGCAGTATTTGAACAATGATGGTTGGCAGCAGGAGGAGTATATAGAGAATGACTTCTACACCATGCCCACTCGCCCATTGCTCGACGAAGCGGGCCAGGAGGTCACCATATCCCTTCCCTTCCCGGAAGGTGAAGCGAAGATCCGGATCTGGCACGTTACTGTAGGCAGGGTTACGCTATATTTACTGGACACCAATCTCCAGGAGAACCACCCGGACGCGAGATCCATTACCGGCCAGCTCTACGGTGGTGACCATGAAACCCGGATTCGTCAGGAAATCCTTCTGGGCATCGGCGGCACCCGGGCGCTTCGGGCTCTGGGGATCGTACCTACCGTCTGTCACATGAATGAAGGTCACTCGGCATTTCTGGCGCTCGAGCGAGTTCGTCAGTTAATGGAGGAGGGACTGGCATATGATGCGGCAACAGAAGTCGTGACGGGTGGCAATGTATTTACCACGCACACGCCTGTACCGGCGGGTCACGATGTGTTCTCACCAGATCTGGTTACGAAATATTTCAGGTCCTATGCGGAAGAACTCGGCCTGTCGATGGACACATTTCTCGATCTCGGACGGGTGGTTCCCAGCACAAGAGATGCCGGGTTCAACATGACGGTGCTTGCCATGAAACATGCCTCCATCCGGAACGGAGTCAGCAAACTGCACGGAGAAGTGTCGCGCGGCATGTGGAAAACGCTCTGGCCGGAAATGCCCACGAGTGAAATTCCGATAGGATCCGTCACGAACGGGATTCACGTAGGATCCTGGATTTCACATCACATGCGGGCGCTGCAAGACAATTATCTTGGACAACGCAGACTGGAAGACCCTCACGACCAGACGATCTGGGAGAATGTGGGCGCCATTCCTCCCGAGGAACTTTGGCGCATGCACGAAACCAGGCGCGAACGTCTTGTGGCTTTTTCCAGATCGCGTCTCCGCAGGCAGTTGCAGCGCCGAAGCGCCTCTCCCGTGGAGATCTCCAGAGCGGATGAAGCCCTGGATTCAAAGGCCCTCACCATTGGGCTGGCCAGGCGTTTCGCCACATACAAGAGAGCCACTCTGCTCCTCCACGACACAGACCGCCTCGCCCGAATCCTCACAAATCCTGACCAACCGGTTCAGCTCATTCTGGCCGGCAAGGCCCACCCTCACGACAATCCAGCAAAGGAGCTGATCCGGGACATCATACACCTCGCCCAGCGAGAGGATCTTAGGAACAGAATCCTGTTTATTGAAGACTATGACATCTGTGTTGCCCGATATCTCGTTCAGGGAGTAGACATCTGGTTGAATACGCCTCTACGCCCGCTGGAGGCCAGTGGAACAAGCGGCATGAAAGCCATGGCCAATGGCGCGCTGAATCTGAGCATTCTGGACGGATGGTGGGCAGAAGCCTACCAGATCGATGTGGGGTGGGCTATAGGCAATGGTGAAGCGTATGAAGATCAGGTCTATCAGGACCAGGTCGAGGCTGACGCATTGTATCAGATACTGGAGAACGACGCGATCCCGCTGTTCTACGACAGGGGGCCAGATGGGCTTCCAAGGGGGTGGATCGCAAGAATGAAATCTGCAATGCGAAGCCTCTGCCCCGTGTTCAATACCAACAGAATGGTTCACGAATATACGGAAAAGACGTATCTGCCGGCCCAGACACGATTCAGTAGCCTGACGGCTGATAACTCGGAATCTGCGAAACAAATTGCGGAGTGGAAAGGCCGGGTGCGGTGGGAATGGGGGCAGGTGGAAATCCAGCATGTCGAGGCAGATTCTGCGCTGGGCCTCAGGGTTGGTGAGACCCTTGAGGTAAGGACACGGATAAAACTCGGCGAGCTGGAAACAGGAGATGTCACCGTCCAGATCTACCATGGAAAGGTCAACACCAATGGGGATATCGTGGACGGAAGCACACTCGAAATGACCGCCATCACACCGGAATCCGAAGGCATCTATACTTACGCTGGAGAAATGCCATGCCCTACCAGCGGAAGGCGAGGCTACACGGTTCGCATATTGCCCCGACATCGCAGCCTCGGAATCTTCCTTGAATCCGGGTTGGTTGAATGGGCGAGTACATAACAGCAGGGAGCGACAGAAACATCGCCCCCCTCTTTCGCGAGACCCACTACTCCTGAGAGACAATTTCGCTTTCCGGTCCTCTCGACGTCAGTTTCTTCACCTTAGCGATCAACTCAGATTTGCCTGCGGTTCGCACCAGGGTCCCAAGCCGCCCGCCACCGGAAGACTCGAGATTACTAACATCTTCTTCCGACCTGTGAAGATACAATACAGTCGCCCGCGGCCTAACCTGCCTCAAGATGGTCAGCGTCTCTCGTCCATCCAGGCCCTGGACAAACGTGTCGATTATGATCAAACCGAAATCCCGGTCCAAAGCCTCTACCAGAACCTTCCCACTCTTCGAGGTGGTAACTACCCTGTCTCCGGTTTCGCCGATCGAAGAAGCCGTTCGTCTCCGCAAGACAGCATCCCGACTTCCGATCAAGATATCCATTAGGTTGTCCACCAGATCTGCGAGGGTATCAGATGCCATATCCCATTAATCCTTTGGGAATGGCAATCCTTGTGCCAGCACCTCCTTCGCGAGTTTTAAGTTTATTCCTAAATCACTGGTATGCAAACTGACACACCGACCCTGACGAGATCCTGTGGAGGCAGGACGGCCTGATCCTGAGACACCAATGTCCCAGCATGTGTGCTACCCGTGCCCGAGGATTCAACACGCAAAAGGTCCTCCATCGGTAGACGGAGGACCTTTTCGAATCGATGGAACTGGTTCAGGAAACTTGATTAAATGCCGAAGCGTCGATCTGATGCTTGGTCAGGAGCCTGTGCAGGGACCTTCGATCGATGCCGCTCTGCTCGGCGGCTTTGGTGATGTTGCCTCCGTGGGCGGTGAGAAGATTTTCAATATACGCCCGTTCAAATTCCTCAACCACCGTCTCCTTCGCCTCCTTGAACGGCAGATGAAACCGGTTATCTCCATGGCCCCGTCTGTCCTGACGCCCAAGGGAATCCGGAAGATCCTCCAGTCTAATTTTTTCTCGGGAGGCGAGTGCCACTGCGCGTTCCATGACGTGCTGGAGTTCTCGCACGTTTCCTGGCCATGCGTGCTTGCAGAGCAACTCATTCGCCTCTGGCGAGATGCCCTCAATTTCCTTGTCCGTTGATTTTAGATAATGTTTCAGGAAATGATCGGCCAGCAATGGAATATCTTCCACACGTTCTCTCAAAGGAGGAACTCGAATCACGAAAGTGTTTACGCGATAATACAGATCCTCCCGAAAATCCCCATCATCAACCATTGATTCCAGGTTGCGATTGGTGGCCGAGATCAAACGGATATCGATCTCTGTTTCCCTGTTGCTGCCCACCTTCCGAATCTTTCGATCCTCGAGAACGCGCAGAAGTTTCACCTGCAGGTTCAGGGGCAACTCACCGATCTCGTCCAGAAAAAACGTCCCGCCACTGGCGTGCGCCATCAATCCCGCACGGGAGGTAACCGCACCCGTGAAAGACCCCTTCTCGTGACCAAACAACTCGCTTTCCACAAGATGTTCAGGCAGACCTCCTCAATTCAGAGGGACGAAGGACTGCCTTTTCCTTCCGCTATTCGCGTGAATGCTTCTTGCGATCAATTCCTTACCCGTTCCGCTCCCACCTGTTATCAGCACATTTGCCTGGGTATCGGCGATCTTCCGAATCATTCCGAATACACGCTGCATTGCGGGACTCTGACCTATGATATTATCGAAATGGAACTGCTGCTCCAACTGCTCTCGCAACGCCTTGTTTTCCACTTCCAGTCTTATCTGTTTCAGCGCGCGTTCCACGGTTAATGTAAGCTGGTCCGGCGTGAAGGGCTTGGCAATGAAATCGAATGCACCCTCCTTCATCGCAAGAACGGCATCCTGAATGGTCCCGTAGCCGGTAAACATAACAACAACTGTCTCAGGCCGTCTTTGCTTCACTTCGCGCAGAACCTCCAACCCGTCCATCCCGGGCATCTTCAAATCCGTAATCACCAGATCCTGCGGTTGGGCATCGAACACCTCCAGTCCATCCGACCCTCGCTCTGCCACCGCCACTTTGTATCCTTCACGGGTCAGGAATTTCTTGCAGGTGCTGAGCATGTCGGGCTCATCATCTATAATCAGGATCTTTTCTTTTTTCATCTTTTCCTATCCGTTTTTTCCTCTACAACACACGGTAGAGAGATTCGAAAAGTGGCCCCGTGCCCCCACTTGCTTTCAGCTTCCAGTCTTCCGCCGTGCTCCTGAATGATTCCGTAGCTGATCGAGAGACCCAAACCAGTGCCTTTCCCTACTTCCTTGGTCGTAAAAAAGGGATCAAAAATCCTTTTGAGATCCGCTTCAGAAATTCCTCCACCGGAATCCTTGACGTCGACCTTTACCCAACGGTCACCCGCTTTGCCCTCATCAACACAGGTAGATACCAGCAACTCTCCCCCATCGGGCATGGCATCCATGGCATTGTTGAAAATGTTCAGAAGGACCTGCTCGACCCGAGTCGTGTCTGCAGAAACAATGGGCAACTCCGGATCCAGCTCAGGTACGTACGTGATCCCCTTGATTCGAAGCACGTTTTCCACCAAACCTACAGCATTAACAACCGTTCGATTCAAATCTACATTCTGTGGAGAAAATGGGGTCTGGCGGGAGAACGCCAACAAACCGGAAGTGATCTGTGCGAGCTTGTCAGATTGGCGTTGAATCACCTCCACATCATCCCGAAGGTCTTCTCCCAGCCCCTGAGCAGACACCTCCTGCATCAGATTGGCACTTCGCATCACAATGATACCTGTGGGATTGTTGACTTCGTGGGCAATGCCACCCACAAGTTCCCCGAGTGCTGCAAGCTTGGCGGATTGGAGGAGCTGCTCTTCCAGTCGTTTCCGATCCGTGATATCTCTGATGATGCTGGTGAACATTCTCCGGTTGCCGAGTTGAAATTCACTGATCGCGAGATCCATGGCGAAGGGGGTGCCATCCCTGCGAAGACCCGTCACTTCCCGGCCTATGCCGATGATCTTCGCTTCTCCTGTTTCGAGGTAGTTCTCCAAGTATCCGTCGTGAGCGCCCCTGTCCGGCTCGCGCATCAAGACCCTGACATTATGGCCTACAATTTCACTGGACTCGTATCCAAAAATCCGTTCTGCCGCAGGATTGAACGACTCGATTTTTCCGAATTCGTTGATGGTGATGATGCCATCAACTGTGGTGTCCAGAATGGCCTGTATTCTCGCCTCGGAATCTTTGCGTTCGGTAATATCCTCTCCTGAACTCAGCGTACCCTCAATATCGCCAGATTCATTCAGTAGCACGGTGTTGCGCCACGCCAAGAGCCGTTCCTTCCCGGACCTGGCGAGCACAGGGTTTTCATAATACTCCACGGGTTCGATCTCGCCGGCCATCAATAAATCGAAGGCCATTTTCACCCCTTCACGATTGCTTTCCGGCAAGAAATTCTCGAACCAGTTTTTTCCGAGGATCTCTTCTTCTTCATATCCAAGGATGTCACAGCCTCGCCTGTTGATCATCTCCACGCCCCCCTGTCGATTAAGTTCGAGGAGCATGTCATCTACGAGATCGAGATACTTCTGAATCCAACCACGCTCCTGCCGGAGCTGATCGAGATTCTTTATCACCTGCACTTTTGGCATTTGTTAGGTACTCATTCTGTATGCTTTACGACACCAAAACGGGGCTATATTCGTATCTGATCTGTGGCGGAATATATCCCGCGACCCTACGCAAGTCAAGGTATATCCAGCATTTGTGTGATTCATCCAACCGGCCTGGACACCCGAATATCATCCCACCAGAGATCGGTCTGAAATGTCCTGAATCCCAAAACTCCTTCCCGCCAGGGTTGGGGATCAAACGCGGAAAGATACTCCGTCCCATCCACCGAAAATGAAATATTGCCACCCCGTTTCGTAATACTGATCTCATACGCCACACCCTTCCGGCAATGGTAATCGAAGGTCTCCGTCAGGAGCTCGAACCCCGGACAGCGTCGCATCCTGAACCTCGCTCGCGGCCGTCCCTGATCATCGCTTTCACCCTCACAGGATCGGTCATTGAGGAACGTAAAAATATATCCATTCAACTGATGATAGTGCGCATAGCTTCCGTCCCTCCTGAGGGCCCGGGACTCGTAAAGCGAAGTCCCGTCTGGATGCGCGTAACAGAGAAAAAAATTGATATTGTTAGCGTTGATGGTCGAATCCAGGACACAAGTCTTGAAATCTACCCTGAGATCTCCTTCGAACACCCGTTTGTTCCACACCGTGCATACGTGTTCGGAACCGGACTGATCCTGCGGATTGGCCATTACCCTCAGCCTGCCGTCATCGATCCAGACCCGCTCTCCTCCCTCGACCCACCAATGGTCGGGAGGTTCGGAATCATAATTGCCAAACTGTTCCGAGTACAGGACTTCTCCCCCCTTCATAAAGCATCTCCTCGATATCTGAATTCAGCCCTCAAAAGCCCGCGTAAATGGGTGCTCAATCGTTTTGCCTCTGAACCTTTCTTCTTCCTTCGTACCAGATTTCAAAAGCATTTCCTGCCGGTCCCACCAGGCAGAGCGCATAGAACGGGGCGTATATGCTCTCCTCCAGCCGCAGAAACATCTCGACGAACGCGACCAGAAACACCACCACACACTGTCCTTTTCTGCTCCTCACCGTGGTTCTGGGATCCGTAATCATAAAGAATATGAACAGTTGGTACATAGGTCCGGTCAGTGGAGAAACGATGGGCAGGAGCGCTTGCCCCGTGATCAATCCTCTCACCCAGGCGAAAGCAAGAAAGGATGCCACATAAGTCAGGCAAATATGCAGCCTGTTCACACGCCACACGGTAAGGAGACCCAGACCCCAGATGGGAAGCAGCACCCAGAGATCGTTCCCCCACTGGATGCTCAGCCCCGCAACCGTCTCCGGCGCCGTGAAAAGCATCACGCTAACGCCCAGATTGGAAGGATTCCACAGATGCCTGCCTCGCCAGCGGAGTACATACTTGGAGAAAATCGAGGTCAAACTGCAAACGACATAGGGCCATAGATAAAGAGACCGAATCAGGATCCCCACACTGATACCGGTGATGTATCCGCTCACCAGATTGGGCTCACGTTCATCCGAAAACCGCCCCAGGAAAACCTCTGCCAGCACGGCGGAGGTGATGGCCACAAGGGTCATCCCCAAACCCTCGAGAATACCATATGACATCTGGTAACCGGCAAGGACACCGGTAATCAACAGTGGCGGAAGAAAACGCGTGAAGCCCAGAACATCCATCTGGACCCTATCCTGCTTCAGCGTCTTCATTCCGGCTCCACAAGCACATGATACCTGTCCAGTTCGGGTTGCTTCACGTTCTGAGTGCGCCCAGAGGGCCAGCGGATTTGCATACCCTCTACCCCAGATGTCTTACCTAGCCCGAAATGCAAGCGTCGCTGATTCTGTGCAGAAACTCCAATACCTCCGGACACCTCCTGCACCTGCGCCCCTTCCTCCCACACAACCCGAACACGTGCGCCGATGGCGCTCCTGTTGCTGACACTTCCCATGAGGTCCACACCGATCCACCTGTGATCTGAGTGTGTCTGATTCTTATAAATCAGCAGGGGGCCCCGCTGATTGGCCACAACGATATCCAGGAAACCCCGGTTCCACAGATCGACCATTGCCACAGCCCGGCCATCGTACCGGTCTTTCACCCCCACCTGGAAGCCAACCTCGCTGAACCTCCCCGCGCCGTCATTTATCCACAAGCGCTTGCGCTGGTTTCCGGCAAGACTCCTTCCCTGCATAGATGGCCAATTGGATGCATCCTGAATGATATCCCTGTATCCACCCGAAATTTGCGAATAATCATACCAGTAGTCGGAACCCACATCCCCGGAGACAAATCCATTTGTAACATACAGGTCGAGAAATCCATCGTTATTCAGATCCCCAAACTGGGCGCCAAAACTCCATCCTCCCAGTTCCACGCCGAACTCGTGCGCCAGATTGGAAAACGTCAATCCACCAACTGATTCTGAGATCCACAGATTGTTCCCCTGCAGAAGCACGCCCCCTTCTGAAATATTCGTCTCGTAAATGCCGAGACTTCCCGTGTTCAGGACATCTCCAAATGACACATTCATACCGCTCTTCGGCTGCCTTCCGATACCGGACTGGAATCCAATTTCTTCAAATCGACCGCCGCCCTGGTTCACAAACAGCTCCGATACGCCGTAGTCGTTTGCCAAAAACAGATCCGGGAAGCCATCGCCGTTCAAGTCTGCAGCCCCGGCAGCGAGTGTCCAGCGTCTGCTTGTGGATCCGAGCCGCTCCGTCTCATCTACAAAGCGACCGTTGCCATCATTTCGCAGCAGGAAGTTGCGACCTCCATTCCGGGCGAACTCGAAACTCTCGGGCATAATTCTGGTCGTTTTCAGCGCCCACAGGTTGAGATCTTCAGGCCAGTACCCGGCCAAAAACAAATCCAGATTCCCATCCAGATCGAAATCCAGCCAGATGGCGCTCCCTGCATTCACCCACTTGGGCAGCCCGGCTTTCTCGGTCACCCTGCTGAATCGAACCCCCTCCTCGTTCCGAAATAACTCCGGACGTCCCCACCTGTAAAGAAACAGGTCTTCGTAGCCGTCATTGTCGTAATCGCCCCAAACAGCACCCATCGAAACGCCATCTGCAGGCGTGTTTAGATCGGCCACTCCCAGATCTTCAGCAACATCCAAAAACTGCCCATCCCCAAGATTCTTGTACAGCCGGTTCTTCGACCCGTGTGCGCTGTTTGTCACATATAGATCCTGCCAGCCGTCTCTATTGAAATCCACCACGGACACGGCAGCGCCCATGGCTGCCACAATTGGCATAATGGGATTCAGCAGGGGATCCAGCGTGGGGCCCGAATGTAGAAACTCGATTCCGCATTCCCTGCTCACCTCCTTCAGTTCGAACCCATACCTATCCACGGGCAAACCCGGCACAGACGAATGCTCGGACCTGTACCGCATCGCAATGGGGAGTATCAGGAGACCCACAAAAAAAATGGCTGTGATGTAGCGACTGGATCGGGACAAGCGCTCTCCTCACGGTGCAGCCCACCGGGCGGGGATGCACCCGGACTCACACGCAACTCATCTTACTCTGGATACCACATATCTGGTATGGTAGGTCTGCCAGTCTTCCGAGAATCTTTGATAAACCGGCTCCTCTTCCAGAAGTCCGGGTTTTCTTTCGCCGGTCGCCTGCTGCCTGTGAGCGGGCAACGGAAGAACCGTCCTCGACCATTCCGTGTTGTAGTCACCGTCCTTCACCCAACCATCCCCAACAAGCACGAATGACCGGGTCCATCCGGGCCCAGGCTCTTCAGGCATCCTGAATTTCAGCCGCAGCTCGTCCCCTGCATTCAGAATCACGTATCTGTCATCGACCTCGGCCAGCAGTTCCCGGACATCTCCAAACCTTGTGTGGTACCCCTGCAGATCTCGCCAGCGTGGGCTATTGGATTCTATCACATCATACTGCGGAATATCCGGGCGTCGCCGGTCCACAGATCCCGTGTCCGAGAACCCTCTGTATTGCAATTCCGCTGTGGCCACACCCACCTGGACCGTATCCAGATGTCCGGATGTTCTCTTTTCAGCCGTGTAAACCCGGTCCCAATAAATTTCCAGACACGACCGCAATCTCAACCTCTCCGTCTCAACACTTGAAATATCGACAAGAATGGTCTTGTTCTTCCCAGCGGGAAAACCCAGACCCGATTCGAGTGTAACCCACTCCCCATTCACAAAACCATCCAGACTCAATCCCGCGGGCGAAATCATGCCGTTTTGCGACAGAGCAATATTGATCGAACTGTCCGTGGGGTAGATCCAACCCGTGGCAACCAACCAGTCGGCAGCCTCACTCCCAATATCCATCTCGACCCAATGATCCTCTGTGACGCCCTGATATTTTCCCAGTTCGAAAGAATCCACATACTCGCCATCTTCATTGGCCAGCAGATCCGTCACGTCCAACCCGAGCTCGTCCACGGCTCGCCCCAGAGCGATCGGTTGGCCAATACTCTTGATTCCCAGATCGGGCACGGATCTTGTAAAGCGTTCATCCACAATCACATCTACCTCTGCCGAATGATCCACTACAAGCAAGGACACGTGGTCCACGAAATGGGTTTCCCACAACTCCGCCGTAATTCGCAGATCGTAGAACCCATCCCGGGGCACCATCCATTTCGAAGGGATCAGGATGCGATCTTCGGTCTGATCGCTTCCAGCGGTAACCTGTGCGTTGATCCGCATGCCCAGAGGAGAGCGCCACAGAAAATCTTTAACGAACGTCATTTTATTTCCGTCAAATCCGAATACCCACGGGCAGGATCCCTTCAATCGCTGTTCTGCGAGAACTGTCTGGTCTGCGCTCACTCCGAATTCTGCCTGGACTGTTCCGTTTGGCCACTCCACTCTCAAGACATCGGCCTTCCTGCGTTCACCCAGACCGAAGTGGACCGGCAGAACCGAAACGGGTCGAATCTGAGCACTATTCATCGCGTGGAGTGTCACCTCCCCACCCAGGGCGAATGTGTTCATCCTGCCATCGCCCCGGCTGCTCCTTGTGCGCGGTCGAATGAACTGCCAGTGGTATCCTGCGGAGCCGCTCGCAGTCAGCAGAGTCGCGTGCCCGGACCTGTTCCTCCCAACCAGATCCAGCAATCCGTCACCGTTGAGATCTGTCACACCATCCACACCGAAGCCTGCTGGGAGCTCGACTTCCAACCTGTCTGTGCCTCCAGAAAGCCATATTCGGGATCGCCTGGATCCGGTCACCAAGAAATCACTACTGCCATTGTTATCCAGATCCTGGACAAACAAGCGCTCTCCATCTCCCAGACCAAACTCCATCGCAGAGAGCTCTTTCGTCTGATTTCCCCATCCCTGAACACCGACACGAGTCAGACAGGCAAGGTCCAGGAGCTCATCGCCATCCAGATCTGTCACCGCGAGATCCTGCACGCCGTTCACCACATCGGGTAAACTCTCGAACTGGCCACCTTGTGCGTTGGTATACCTTCGCGCGACTCCTTGCCCACCCACGACACCCAGATCTCCATCACCATCCCCATCCAGATCTGCCCATACAAGGTTCTTGATGCCGCTACTCTCTGACACGAACGCCAGCGCGTCCCAGCTTCCGTCTCCATGATTCCGGATGGCAAGATTCGGTCCTCCGCGTCCGCCAAGTACCATGTCGAGATCGCCGTCCAGCTCCAGATCAACGGCCCAGGCGCCCGTGTAACTTCCCTGGAGCACCTCCGCGGACAAAGCGGTCCGGGAGCTCCAATCCAGAAGGGTATCCTCTTGACACACGAACAGACGCAACCCGTCCTCGCCGACCAGCACCAGGTCAAGATCGAAGTCGTTGTCGAAATCGATCGGCAAAATGCCCGCACTGCTGGAAGTCCCACTGCCACCGGGGAACAGCAGGGCGGACCGCTTGCGTGATATACTCAAAACGCGGCCCTCCGAAATACCGAAGAGTTCCACAGAATCTCGCCCGGTCGGCTTCAATGTATCGTAAGACACGCTGCTGTCGATCACGCTCTCCACATAGTCCAAAGTTGCGTCTGGAGGCGATGGCCCTGTCCTCGAATTGGCAATCCTGAGAAAGGATTTGATCGGATCACCTGAGTCACGGTCTGGCCGACTCAGAACGGCTGCATCTCTGCGATACGATGGCACACGGGCAAGGGCATTCTTGAGAAATGCAATATGTGTTCTGGACTCTCTGACCCGGCCTGAGGCAATTGCCTGTTTCGCATTTCCCAGCTGGCCAATGGCGACATCCGGCCATCCCGAGGACGGATCGTCCAGCGCTTCAAGCGCCTGGAGGACCGCATCCGCATTGCCCTGTCCAGCCAGGAGGCGCGCACGTTCAATAGCTAGGACCTGATTGTCGGGAACGAGGCGGATCATCCTGTCCATCACCTTCAACACGTCTGAGGTATCCTCGCCAAACCGTTCCATCTCTGCGGCCAGGGCGAAACCCGCCAGCGTGTTCTCTGCGTCCAGATCCCATGCCCTGCGAAAGTATCCGATCGCCTCCTGCGGCGAACCCACGCGCCGATAGTAGTGACCGAGCAGCAAGTGGATCTCACTGTTTTCCGGCGCCAATACCATCGCTTTTTTCAAATAACCCACTGCGAGCGAATCCACTCCCCGGCGCATACTCAACAGCCCCATATTGGACCAGATCGCCGGCTCTCCTGGCGCCAATTCCGTACCCAGTCTCAATGCCTGATCGGCCTCGCCGAACGCACCTATTTCGAGTGCAGTTACCCCTCTGTGAAATGCCGAGGAGACTTCCATGTGGCGGTCCGTACCCGGAATCGGCAGCGGGTCCTCCGAGCACGAAAGAAGCACATAGAAAACCACCAGAATCAGAGGTCTACCCAGAACTCTCATAACCACCTTTCACCGGGATGGAATAGAAGGTTTACTACCGGTCGCGTCTGAGGAACAAATCGACGGACAGAATGCGGGAAGATTTACAGTACAGAATCACGGAAGCCACGATCATCAGAATATCCCTGATCAGTGCATCGGTAAGCGAACCTGCGGCACCATCCAGCCCGAAACATCCACAGGTAATGTCGGCTTCCCTGAACAGATTGACGCCGATGGCCACACCAAAGCTTGCCAACAGAACAGCGGACGCCAATCCGCTGCCTCTTACCCAGAATCCCACCACAAGGCATATTCCAAGCAGGATCTCGATCCACGGAACCACAATCGCGAACCCGTGCACAAGTTCCTGAGGCAGGACATCGTAAGCCCTCACAGTTAAAGCAAAAAGGGCGGTTTCACTTACTTTCGACAGACCCGCCCAAAGCATGGTAACGCCAAGCGCAAGTCGAAGTACGAGCAGCAGAGGCTCGCCAAACCTGGACAGATTCATGGTTTATCCCCTGCCTTCACAGGATAGCCTGAACCCTCCCACTCGGCCCAGCCTCCAAAAAAGGTTCCCACCGAGGTGAATCCGAACTCCTCCGCCAGAATGTTTGCCAGCTGCACACTGGCCTGGCACGAGGCCCCTGAACAATAGGTGATTACCCTGGCGTCTCTGGGGATATCCGCTACCACCTCTTCCCCTTTTGTCTTCAGGTCATAGCCGCGGATGTGCTTCGCACCCGGTATGTGTCCGTTCTCGTACGCCTTGTGCGATCGGGCATCCAGAAAAATCGCATCTCCTTCATCGAATGCCCGCTTCGCCATGGCCAGGTCCACCCGCATCCCTTTGAGATGAAGATTCCAGTTCACATAGTCAGAAATCGTCAATTTTTCAGACCCAATCAATGGAATCCCTGTGCTGGATATTGCGTTGTGAGCAATCCCGATTGCACTGCCCGCCAGCACCAGGATAAGCGCCTTGATCACAGCTCGATTTTTTGTTGTTTCCACGCGAAATTCCCCTCCAGATTTGGTATTCAGATCAGGCCAAGTATACTACTGACAACAGGGCAAGTCAAGGCGCGTACCCCTTAAAGGAAGTGGCTTGACAATCCAACCGGGTTGCCCCATTTTGGCGAACCCGGCATCCTGCCGTGAGCCCACATCCTGCCGCAATCATCCCGGTGGATTTTTCTACAAACTACCAAAACCCTTTATCTCAACCGGAGAATTGTATGACCAAATCACAATTGGCCCTCGATGGAGGCCCCAGGGCCGTTACGAGCGACATGAACGATGCCTGGGAGACCATCACAACTCTCGAGAGAACATTCGTAAACAGCGTCCTGGACAACATCGACGATGCATACAGTCAGATCGATCGCTTTCAGGAAGAGTTCAAAGCCTTCACAGGTAGCAAGCACGCCATCGCGACCTGCAACGGCACCTCCACGCTTCACTCGGCAGTTTTCGCTTCAGGAGCAAAAATCGGCAGCGAAGTCATCGTCCCCTCCGTAACCTGGCACGCCAGCATCACGCCCATACTGCACTGCGGCGCCACACCTGTATTCTGCGAGGTCGACGCCGAGACATATTGTGCAGATCCTGAAGACGTCAGAAAAAGGATCACCGACAAAACCTGTGCAATTATTGTCACCCACGTATACGGCAACCCGGCGGATATGGACGCCTTCCGCGACCTGGTCCACGGAACGAACATCACACTTATCGAAGATGCATCCCATGCGCACGGCGCGTTGTGGTCGGGCAAATCGATCGGAACCCTCGGCGACATCGGGTGCTTCAGTTTACAGGGCAGCAAACCGGTCACGGGGATCGAGGCAGGAATCATTACAACGGACAATGACGACCTGTATGACCAGATGCTCGCCCTGGGCCAGTACGGCCGCTGCGAGCAGCACTTCACTACTGAAAAATTCAAACCCCTGAGAAACATGGGACTGGGCATAAAATATCGCGCCAACCCTCTGGGTATCGCAATGGCACGTGCGCAACTTCAGAGACTCTCGGAGCTGAATGAGAAAAGACGGTCCTGGTTCGACAAAATGGACGGTCTCCTCTCGGCCATTCCAGGAATTCATCCACAAAAGACCTACACTAAGGCATTGCGTGGAGGGATGCTTCTCTATACCGGTGTCATAGACGAAGAAACCATTGGCGCACCCGTATCAACCGTATTAAAAGCCCTCGTGGCGGAAGGTGTCAAGACCACGCCTGCCATCACCCCCTTCGGCTACGGCGCAATGCATACCGAACCCCTATTCAATGAATTTCCCCTTGGCGACCTTGGTGGTCCCTGGGGAGATATGCCGGAAAACGCCAGAAAACCGATGGCACATGGTTCACTGCCCATCAGTGAGAAAATTCACGACTCCTGTTTCTGGCTCACCACACCGGTAGATCCCAGCCCGGAATGGGTTGATCAGGTTGCGCTCGCGTTTGAGAAAGTTGCTTCCAACGGCTCCCGACTGGCTGAAATATCCAAAGCATAGCCGACTCCAGAATCCTCCCAACGACACCTGCACAGGATTACCCAATGCCTCCACTGACCAGGCTATCACCGAATGACCGCGGCCATACCGACAAGGACCCTGCCCTGACCCGGGACGGTACCGGACGACTCTGGGCGACCTGGCACCACTACAGGATGAAAGAAGATCGCATCCTGCTCCGTTCTTTGAAAGGAAACAGACCAGGCCAAATCCTCGAGATCAGCGATGACCCCGGTATCAACTTCCAGCCGCGAATCGCTTGTGACGGCCAGGACAAGATATGGGTCGTCTGGTCTGCGATCCGAAAAGGAAAATGGTGCATCCTCGCCAGATCCGCATCAGGTGATCAATTGTCACCGATCATCACTCTGGGGACGGGCAAGCACGAACAGGCGTTTCCAGCCGTCACCGCGGATCGACAGGGTCACATCTGGGTTGCCTGGTCGTCAATAAGCGGAAAAAACCGCTCCATAATGGGCCGGTATCTCCAGCACGGAAAATGGTCGGACACCATCACGCTTTCACAGGATAGGGGTCGGCACTACCGCCCGGTACTGTGCGGTGGAAACAAGTGCGCCTGGCTGGCTTATCAGACAGAATCTGACGGAGCCTGCGACCTCTTCATTCACCGGTGGCAGACTTCAGGTCTCACCAAAAAGAAAAAACTCAGCCTCACCGATTCCTGGGAACTGTTTCCCCAGATGTGTGATGATGGCGAAGACGGCGTCTGGGCAACCTGGATCGCCACCCACGACGTGAGTAACAGCAAGGGCTTCGTGGATCATAAGGTCGACGCCATGGCTGCAAGATTCGATGGTGTTCGCGTAACACCGTACAAGGGCACCCAACGGACCAAACCGCCGGGATATGTCACACACCTCTACAACGGCTTGCTCGGAAGAAACTGGTATATGGGTTTCGTCGGTTGGAGGCGCCGCCCACAGATTGTTCGCACCGACACGGGAACGGTCTGGGTGTTATTCGAGCAAAAGGAGGATGAAAATGTCAACAGGCACGGACCGGATTCCATCCTCTACGGAAAGCGGTTAACCGGCTCAGAAAGATCACAGACTTTTGAAGTTGGTCGGGACAGGTATGCGTGGACGCTTAATGGCGACCTGGAGATTTTGAACGGCAAGCTGCCGTTAGCCGCACAGATTCCACAAGAGAAGTACTATTCGGATATCTGCGCCGGCTACCTGGATCTGAACAAGGTCAAGAAAGCTGCCACCCTCCCGGCTTCGGAATGGAATCACTGGAAGCCGATTTCCCTGCCGCAACACCCCAAACCCTCGCGACGACCCACACTTTCCAACGATGGCAACAACTACAAGCTCTACTGGGGCGATCCTCATTGTCACGGGAACCTCTCGGGAGATGCTGAAGGCGAGATCGACGAGAACTATTTGTATGGGAGAACCAGGTCAAATCTGGACTTCATGGCTGTAACCGACAATGATGCGATCTACGATAACATCCTGACACCCTCGGAATGGGCATTGATTCGAACCGAGGCCGAGCACCACAATGACCCGGGCAGATTCGTCACCTTCTCCGCCTACGAGCGAACAGCATTGATGGACAAAGGGAAGGGGCCCAACCACCGAATCATGCTGTTCCCCGAAGATGAGGGACCTCTGTATCACTGGACGGAGCCAGATACGAATTCCCTGCGCAAATGGGTCAACCGGATGAAAGGTGTCGATGCCTACACCTTCCCGCATCACGCCACCTGGTCGGCCATACCCAGCCAGCAGATCGGCGGTGTCGAAGTCTGTTCAGCCTGGGACATATACATCCAGATGAGAAACACCATACCCGCCCATCTGAAAAAGGGATACAAATTGGCATTTCAGGGCGACAGTGATTCGCACCGCATCGTGCCGGGACAAGGCGGTGCACTTACAGGTGTATGGGCCAAAGATCTGACCCGGAAATCCATCCTGGAGGCCCTTAGAGACGGACGTTGTTTCGCCACGAATGGCAACAGAACCGTTCTGGACTTCCGCGTGAACGGACAGCCCATGGGTTCTGAAATCGTTTCGAATGAGAAAGTATCCTTGAGGATAAGGGTCGACGCACCCAGGACGGTGGAAACAATTACCCTGTTCCGAAACGGAAAAGTGTTCGAAGAAATTGAAGTCGGGCAGAAGAAAGCCGTGTGCCAGACCACAGACCTCCCGGAGATCGGTACTCACTTCTACTACATCGAAGTGAAACTGGCGTCCCTGAAGCGGACGCCAATGGGTGCGCGATGCGGCAACCTCCAGGTCGCCGAGGGTGACTTCGCCTGGTCGAGCCCGATATGGGTCACATCCGGCACCTCTAAAACCAAGCCCAAATGAGCAAACGCCGCAAACAGAACCCGGCGGACAGTCCGCGCACACCGTGGCCCCTCGAGATTCCGTTCCTGCTCAGCCTTCTCGCGCTGATTCTTTTCTGGACCCAGTTTCAGATCCTCCACAAACTCGGCACCCTGCCGCCGACGGATCGATTCGCCTCACCCTCCCTGTTCTGGCAGGCCGCCGGACAGACCCTCGCCTTGACACAGACCGAAATATCCATTCTTCTGAGCATACCCGCCATAGTAGCGATCCTGATCTTCATGGAGTTTCGAAGGGGACGCTTCACAACTTTTCTGAATCTGGTATTTCAAACTGAGCGCAGAACGCTGGTATTGCTAACGTGCGTCAGTCTCGTATCTGTAAGATTCTATCTTGCCAGGGGCGAGCTCTCCTGGTCCGCGGACACGGCTGTTCACACCAGCTACCTCTGGCTGGCCTCCAAAACAATCGCCCTGGGCGAACTCCCAATCTGGACGAACATGTTTGGGAACGGATCGCCATTCCTGCAATTCTACGGGTTTCTGTTCTTCTACATCGTAGGAGTGATCGACCTCTTCTTCGGGGACTTCTTTTTCAGCACAAAAATTGTGATGGTCTCCGCACACGTCCTCTCCGGAATCGGGATGTACCGGTTCACCAGGCAACTGTGCGATTCGAGAGCGTCCGGATTCCTGTCCGGCCTGGCCTTCGTACTCTGCTTCTGGCACGCACAACAGGTCCTGATCATGGGTCGACTTCCGCTCTCGATCTTCTATGCCCTGATGCCGTGGCCATTCTACTTCTTCGAGCGTATCCTCACAGAATCCAAACGCTTTACCCCATCCATCCTGGGTGGTATCTCACTGGCCGCTCTGACCTTTACGCATCCCGGATATGCGTTCTGGTCCATCGTCCTTCTCGTCATCTACATCTTGTCCCGCCTGTTCGGCCTGCGACAGCACAGACACCTCAGCACCCTGGCCATTCGGTCGCTGATGATGATCGGCGGGGGCTTGTTGATGGGGGCATATCTGACCGTGCCTATGTGGGTGGAGCGAAGTTATACCGGTCTCTACTCCGGCTTCGACATGTCGCAGTTTCCCGACCCTACCTGGCGCCAGATCCTCACCTGGTCCAATTACCGTTTCACGCTGTTCCCCCTTACGCAGACGCACTGGTATGGTGGATATCTTGGCATCTCCATCCTTGCGATGGCGGGTTTCGCGTTGTTCCGATCCCTGCGTCCGAACAACACACCTGATTCGGCCAGGTATCGTTCTGCCGCGTTCTGTCTGTTCATTTCTGTTCTCCTGATCGTCGGATACCGATGGCCGATCCTGAGTTCGATACCGTTTGTCCAGGGACTCAGTTCGGGAAGATATCTTCTGTTCGTAGCCTTCTTCCTGTGTGTACTCGTTGGCATATGCTGCACTTTCTTGTTGCCAGACAGAAACAAACATCGCGCCAGGAGCAAGTCCGTTTCACTGCTGCTTCTGGCCCTCGTACTCGACCTGGGACCCACCACCTTCCAGCATCCCTATATCGACAGAAACATAGGGGACAACATCGTGGCCCTTCCGTTGAAGACACGGTATACACTTGTTAATGAAGCCTCGCAATCCTCTTCGGACAAGATCCCGAATTATAGGGCCTTTTATTCCACGGGACGCGCGTTCAGGGCCAGAATCGTATCGTGGCTACCCGTTAAGACCGGGACACCCACCTTCATGGGTCTCTACGATGAACTGCCTCTATCCACCTTCGCATTTGTGGATCCATTGGAAAAAATGCTCAATCCCGTACTGGAAGAGGACAACCATCCAAATCCGAATGGTCGACTGCTTTCTTCTGGTGTACACCTCTTGAATACTCGCCGTGCCTTTGGACTTCGCACACAGACGGGTGGCAAGAACCGAATAGTCGAGTGGTCTCTCCCTACACCCAGCCCGATCGTAGTAGCGCCAGGCGCGATCCAATGGGAATATCCTGAAAGCGACTTCAGGAAACCGGAGTCCAGATCCCGACTCCTGGGCATCCTGAGGGCCATGAATGTAGATATCACCAACAACACCTGTGATGTCATCCCGCTTCTGAATCATACTGGAGAAACACGACGTGGCGGTTCCCCGGAAGTAGAACTCCTCGACCACCAGGTTGAGCTCCAACGGGTTGCACTGATTGCACGGGTTTCCGAACCCTGTTTCGCCCGCCTCTCGTATTCGTACTATCCGTTTCTCAGGGTCATCGTCAATGGCAACCCGGTCGAGCCACTCGTAACGGCAGGACGCTTCATCGCCCTGAAACTGGACGCCGGCGTCCACCGCATTCGGCTGGAACCGTATCTTTCGCCATTGCGCCAAAGCCTGCTTATCCTCAACATCGTGCTGCTCTTTTTATCAGGATACATCCTCTATCGTGAACGTCATCACTCCTGACAGGGGGAAGCAAACAATGGATCTGCCGCTTACTGAAGGCCTCTACTCACCCGACAACTATGAACCCAACCTGTGTGTGCTGCCGGGAGATACTGTGTGGACCGCCTGGGCGGCCTATGGAAACAAGGGATCACGCGCCTTCATAAGATCTGTCGTGAAGGGCACCGCAGGAAAAATCTCGCCCCTTTCGCCGCACAATCGCATGCAGACACGCCCGATTTGCATCCCGACTGAAAGCGGCGTCCAGTTCGTCTGGCTTGAAAAAGAGGGGCAGACATACTCTGTCTGGTCACGGATTGCGGACGGTGACAACCTGACCGAATGCAGCCTTCTACATACCATGCCTGAACATGCAAAACCCTGGGAACTTCAGGCCACGACAAGCGCGGACGATGCCATGTGGGTATCCTGGACAGAGAGCGTGAAAAGGAAGAGCACCATCGAATGCCTCAGGGTGGCGCACGACGGCACATCAATATTTTCACTCAGCGGAGGTAGTGCGTTCAATTACCGCCCCCGAATCACGGGTTATGGCGAAAACAACATCTACCTTGTATTCGATAGCTATGTCAACAAGACCTACGACATCTTCGGCTCTGCGATATCATCCACCGGCAATACAGCACCCGAGCGAATCAGCAGCGCTGAAGGATGGGAAAATCGATCGGCCATATCAACAGATGAAGAAGGAGATCCGGTTGTTGTGTGGGTACATAGTCAGGATGTCATTTACCAGAACAGCACGATCCAGCAGAAATTCGGAATCAGGGGAAGTCGGCTTGAAAACGGAAAATGGCACCCATTCTTCGGCAACGACAAGAGGACGGACATTGCACTTCTGCATTACGGTCTGCTCACCGACTTTCCAAAACCACCCAATCTCGGCCACATGGGAAGACGCCTGCATCTCATGCTAAAAGCGGACGCGTCGAAAGGCCTCTGGTTATTCTATGAGGCCAAGGCGGACGAAGGTGTCGGAACTATGGCGTCAAAAGGCAGACTGTTCGCTCATCGAATTTTCGACAACAAACTGTCTGAACATCTGGACGTAACCGAGGGCCGCATCTTTTACGAACTCCCCCACAACCACTCGGTCGGCGAGCAGCTCTATTTTACTTCACAGGACAGTGTGACAGACGAGCTGCACCTCGACTCGGTCGTCCTGTCGCCTGAGATGAATCAAGTCCCGGTAGAGCGCAGAACAGTCAACACAGATCAGTGGAAAAACATCAGACTGCCATACAGCGGCCATTCGGATCGCCAAACCAATGAGCTTCCGGGACCAGACCGGAGAAAGTACCAGCTTTACTGGGCGGATCTTCACTGTCACTCGGCAGCGTCCGTTGAAATGGAAGGGGAACCGGACGAACTGGGCCACTTCGCCAGGGACAAGGCCAGAATCGATGGGCTCACGGTATCGGACAATGACAATTTTTGGAATCGGTTCAGCAGGCAGAACGTACGCCACCTGAAGGACTACGAATTCGACTATGTCAAAGGCAATGCGATGGTGCTGAACCGTTCTGGTGAATTCGCGATGTTTCCCGGGTATGAAATGACCATCACCGATCAGGTCGACAGTGGAAGGGACCACCGTTCGGTCATGTCCGACGACGATGAAATGGAAATGGACCTGTTGCACTTCAAATATGAAGCGGAATACCTGTCAGGCGGGAGGGATACGCAGAAAGACACCCAGGCCTGTATGGACTGGTTCAAAGAAAAAGGATACCTGGCACTTCCCCACCCCCACCACGGTAAGTGGAATGTCTATGATACCGAAGTGGAATGGGGAATCGATGTCTGCGCGGCGTGGATGGTCAACATCGAGCTTTTTGACGTCTACTTCAAGCACCTGAATCAGGGACACAAATTCGCCTTCACGGCCAGCGGTGACAGCCACCACAGAAATCCCGGACTAAGTAGCGCGCTCACAGGCATCTGGGCTGAGGAACTCACCCGCGCCTCATTCCTGGAGGCCGTTAAGGCACGAAGATGCTTTGGGACAGCCGGAAGCAAGATCCTCGTAGAATTCACCATCGATGACCACATGATGGGCAGCGATCTCATCGTAAATCACGACCCCGTGCTGAAATGGCGCGCTGCTGGCGAAACGGACAAGACGTATATTCTCCGCATCCACCGTGACGGACGACTCATGTATGATGAAACATTCGTCGGCTCCACATCGGGAGAACTTGAAGAATTCAGTCTCCGGCAATATCGACCGGGGAAGCACTACTACCACCTGGAGGTCACCACGGACGAACCCGTCCCGCAATATCCGGCGAACGTCGCCCACGCCAGAGGAGACCGGGCCTGGAGTTCGCCGATATGGGTGGAAGCGAGGAACTGAATCGATTTCACAGTGGCTTTGGCACAATAAGAAAAGAGGGCGCAAATATTCGCGCCCTCTTTTTCGTTTTAATCATCTGGTGATCGCTACTGCGCCCACTTCAAATACAAATTGATGGCGGTAAAATTCACGATCACCCAAATCGTGAAAAGAAGCGCAATCTCTCCCAGTGAGGACATCCGCCATTTCGCATCCGTCCGCATTGCCAGGTGGACCACCCCGTAGGCCAGGGGGATCAGAAGCAGGTTGTTCGCATTCGCTCCGATCAGGACCAGTGCCAGAGGGGTGTCCGGGATCATCACCGTAACAAAGACCCAGATCAGGGGAAACCCGATCTGGAGGATACGCAAGAGTCGGATTCGGGCCTCATCGCCATTCAACGAACCCACACCGATCTTTTCCAGGAAATCAACTGTAATCCGACCGGAACTCGCCGTGAACACCAGCAGCGTCGAGAACAGGGTGCAGAACCCACCGAACATGAAAACACCCTTCGCCCAGGAACCCAGGCTCTCAGTGAAGATAAGAGAGACCTGCTCGACCACCTCCATCCCTTGCGGGATCACATTCATCCGGTTCAGAATCGACGCGCCAAGGAGATAGTAAGCACAGGTGATCACCAGGGCAATCGTCGTGCAAACCAGTGCATCGGTCGTCAGCACTCGCATCCATCCTCTATAGCGATCGCGCCACGCATCGGTGCCGTCGGGAGCGCCCACAAATTGAGGATATCCCTTCTCGATCACCCAGTAGGGATACATAAACAACTCCACGGCGGTTGCCCCGACCGAGCCCATCAAGGCCAGGGCCACGAATGCGCCTTCCGGCGGCATCTCGAACCCGAAACCCGACGAAAGATCGCTGCCGGTAATCGCCTGGGCAGTACCCTGCATCGCCAACACACAACCGATGACGATCAGACTAAAGCTCGCCACCAGGATGGTGATCATCTTCTCCAGGTCCTGATACAATCCCCGATAGAGCAACACGGACATCGCCAGGAAAATCAGACAAACCCAAACATTGTATGAAATACCCGGGAACACCGTCACCATCAAACCCGCAACGGAACCCAGAATCCCGATGGCGGCAACCATCACCGAGAAATAGCCGAGCACGCAAACCCAAGCGGCCCAGGAGGTATCTAGCAGCCGGAAACCCGGCACACGATCGAGCGCCTGAACTGTTGTTTCCTGATGCAGTATGCACTGTCGGCCCAACTCCAGCTGGATAAAAAACTTCACAAGACAGGCAACGATCACACCCCACAAAAACACAAACCCGACATCGGCTCCCATCCGTGTGGTCACCAGTAACTCACCAGATCCCACCACAGAACCGGAAACCACGACGCCGGGCCCAATGTTGCGTAACAACCCACTCAAACCTGTTGGTGCTTCTCTTATGCCATGCTTGTCCATCAGGCCTACCCCTCTAGAGGGTCAACCCCAAACGCCCTTCTTCTCTCACCTCACCAAGTCTAGTATTGTGTCTCGAAAGTACATGCTATTAGACCCTTGCCTGGTGACAAGGCATCTTGATGGATCACCTCACGCGCAGAGATCCTTCGCTCACAAGCGATTCAGGTGGACCATGAGACTGGAAGTTAAGCGCTCAGAATGACTTCCCCGGCCCTCTGAGTTATGTGAAAAATCTGAGGGATGCGACACTAATAAATGGGCAGGTATCTCTCCCGCTCCCATTCACTCACATTCAGGTGGTACTCCTGCCATTCTTCCCGTTTCACGTTCACGTAGTAATCGCCATACGTTTTACCCAGTGCGTCCTTCACCACTTCGTCTTCCGACAGGCACTCCGCTGCCTCTCTCAAGGTAGACGGCAGATGCCCGATCCCTCTTCGCTGGAGTTCCTCTTCCGGTACTTCATACAGATTGTCGTGATTCATCTCTCCCGGTTCGATCTTGTTCTCGATTCCGTGAAGACCGACGCCCAGCATAACCGCTGCAGCCAGATAGGGATTTGCTGCCCCGTCCACAGCCCGGTTCTCGATACGACCCGGCCCGGGAATTCTGATCATCTGTGTGCGATTCGAACCGCCGTAGGTCACACATGTGGGCGCCCAGGTAGCGCCGGATCGAGGTGCGCCTCTGGTAAGCCGTTTGTAACTGTTTACAAGGGGTGCGGCCACAGCCGATATCGCCCTGGCGTGCTTCAGAATGCCACCCATGAACCAGTATGCCTCTTGCGACAGACCGTTTGGGTCACCCTCATCCACAAACAGATTCTTCTCATTTTCCGAATCCCACAGACTCATATGATAGTGTGCACCGCTCCCCGTTAAATTTGCAAAAGGCTTCGGCATGAACGTGGCCAGCATGCCGTGCTTTTCTGCGTTCACCTTCACCATCCACCTGAAAAACGTCTGCCGATCGGCAGTGGTCATCGCGTCCGAATACTCCCAGTTGATTTCGAACTGGCAGTTCGCATCCTCGTGATCATTGGCATAGGGACCCCAGCCCAGCGTCTGCATATACTTGATCAGTGTCGTCATCACATCCAGATTCCGGTGAAGCGTCACCAGATCGTAGCAGGGCTTTTCCAGAATATCGAGCGGGTCGTATGGCACATAGCTGCCGGACTCATCCTTCCTCAGCAGCATGAACTCTGCCTCCACACCCAAATTGAATGTGTAGCCTTTCTCAGCGGCTCGATCCAACTGCCGTTGCAGAATCGTGCGGGGGCAGTAGTTCCATGGTTCTCCTTCGACCTGGATATTTCCCGGAACCCAGGCGGAGTCCTTTCTCCAGGGAAGCTGCATAACGGAGTTAAAGTCGGGTATATTCGCCATATCTGGATCGTGAGGACCCTGGCCCATATTACCCGCAGCAAAACCTGCGAACCCTGCGCCCTCTTTTGCCATATCGTCGAGATGCGTGACGGGCACCACCTTCGCCTTTGGCATCCCGTTCATCTCTACAAATGAGCAGAGGAAGAAATCTATCCCGTTCTGCTTAATGAAATCCTTGACTTGATCCAGAGTCATTCGGAGGTCTCCTTTTATGGGTAGATCAGTGATTTTTCCTGTTATTTTCCACGGCCTTTTCGAGCGTGTCGCCGCCGCTCAATTCCGTCACCTCATCTAAATATTTTTCAGCTTCGAATCGCATCTGCCAAACCGTATAAGCGATCCAGAGTATTAAACAGACCACAAACAGATGCACTTCAAATCCTACAAGAGGATAGATGGGCCCGATCTCCACTGGATTGCCTGTCCAATTTTCAATTAAACCGGTCTTCATCTCTCCTCCTTTAATAAACCAACCTCAATCGTTCAAAACATGTTCTCTATAGGGTACAGAAAAGACTGTAGTTCACTTGTACGAATGGTTGTTTGTCCCAACATTGGAGTTAACAAAAAGCATTTGCTAATAGATGGGAAACTGCTGAGAGAAGATATGCAGACAAACCTCTTCTTAGCAAGTGTTTCGGGCAAGAAATTGAAGCGGACTTCTCTGGGAGCACAACCACGAACAAAGGGGGTATGCTTCTGCCTCGTGAACTGAAAGCCATAGAATGACATCAGCTACAACGCTCTCCTTTGGATCGAACTCCCATTCTTAGAAGCGTTCATTGTGTCTTACGAGAAGCGGTTTTCTTTAGAAGGCATACCTTCGTGGAATCTTATCATCTCCAACCTTGTCGGCCCACCTGGCCCCGGAACACGTCTGCAAAAGAGGACTGGATGGACCACTTCAGAAGAAAAGGCCATCTTCAGTTCGGGGAGGGAAATGGTGGATCTGTTTTCATTATTTCTGCCAAAGTTACTCAGGCAGGGTATTCAATCTGCACCGTGTCAAACATGACCAGACCTTTTGGAAGGTGCTGCATGTCGACCTTGTAGTCCTTTGCTGCCCACTGCCGGTGGATGTCGTCCACTTCACCCAGAGGAACGATCGTCAACGGGTACAGGATGAAAATGATGTCGACGTTTACGTCGCTAAGCACTTCGGCAATGTCACCGTATCCGTACCTGTCTACCAGGTCGTGACGAGCGCCGATACACGTCCATTGGTCGGGATCGGGAACCAGGTGGACGGTCTGCTCGGACCACCCCGACGTGATTTCGAAAGGCTGCCCAGTCAGCACGAAGTTCGCCGTTGTCTTCGGAGGACCTTCAATCCGCGCCTGGGCGAGGAGCACGAGTCGGGCACCGCCAAGGTCAGGTTGAGGTACGTGTTTATGGTAGTTGCACAGAGGTCCAGCCAGATCCATTGTCCCACGGAGACGGACCGTGAGCTTAGCGTTCGTAAGATCCGTGCTGTAACCGTTTTCGACGAAGCGATTGTGGCCATGCTCCTCGGCACTCGACGGATTCCACGAACGGGCGTGGGTGTGGAGATACATGAGAAGGTGAAGGTAGCCGCCGCCCGGTGGTGCGTGGTTTGCGTCCACGGACCAGGGGCTGATGCAATGCGCCACGCCGTCCCACACAGGCAGGGGGCTACAAAGATCTGCGACCCATCCGCCCGGACCATCGTCAAAGGTCTCTGTGTAGATTTTTGGCATACACTTTTCCTTCCTTGATTCAACTCCACTGCTCAATCGCATACTTCCAAAAGGAACGTGGACGTAGCTGGCCTGTTGTACACTAAGCCCTGAAAAGAAGTATCCGGGCAGGGGGACCTGCACCGACTCGCCGTTGTCCATGCTGCCTAAGCTCAGTATGGACCGTCCGGCGATGGGCTATCAGCACGACAGAGGGGGTTGCCAACTCCCTCCTCAGCTGCTCGGCTGAAGCTTCTCACGCACTTATTCCAGATCGTACCAGCGCCACTACAGGTTGATTCCGCCGTCCACCTCTATCACCCGTCCGGTCACATAATCGTTCTCAATGATGTAGGCTGCGGTATCGGCCAGTTCACCCAGCTCTCCAAGGCGACCCAGCGGAATGGCCCGGCTGAGACGCTCGAGGGCCTCCGGTTTGATTCCGAGCACCATTTCGGTGCCGAAGACACCCGGTGCGATACCCGCAACCCGTATCCCATAGCGTGCAAGCTCGCGCGCCCAGCACACCACCAACGCGGCGACGCCCGCCTTGCTTGCCGAGTAGTTGCCCTGGCCCACATTGCCGGTCCGTGCCACACTGGAAATATTGATGATAACGCCGCCTCGGTTCTGCTCGACCATGGCAACGGCCGCCTCGCGACCGCAGATGAAAGTGCCGGTAAGATTAACATCGATAACCGATTGCCACTGTTCCAGGCTCAACTTTTCGGTCACCTTCCCATCACGGGCCTTGACCAGCAGACCGTCGCGCAAGATTCCGGCATTGTTGATGAGCCCGCTGAGGGTATCGAAATCTCTGCGGATGGCGTTGAAGGTCTCCACCACTTGCGCCTCGTCAGCCACATTGGTCCGGTAGCCCCTGGTCTCCGCACCCAAATCCCGGCACGCCTCGACGGCCTCTGCCAGCAGCGTCTCATTCATCTCGATAAGTGCTAGCCTGGCGCCGTGGCGGGCCACGTATTCGGCTATGGCCCGACCGATGCCGCGGCCGGCGCCGGTGATAGCAAAACAGCCATTATTGATCTGCATTCGCCACCTCCAGTAACTGATTCTTGAGCACTTTACCGGCTACATTACGCGGGAGACGCTCCACCAACGCGACTTTTGAAACGCGCTGAAACCTGGCATCGACGTGCTCATTAATCCACGCCTTCAACGCCTCGGCGGTGAGCCCACGGCCCTCTCGCAGAACCACCGCGGCAACGGGAGTCTCGCCCCACTTCTCGTCTTCAACCCCAAAGACGGCGGTTTCTAACACTTCCGGGTGTTGCACCACCACCTCTTCGATATCGCGTGGATAGACATTGACACCACCGGAGATGATCAGATCTTTCTTGCGGTCGACCAGATACAGGAACCCCTGCTCGTCCACATACCCCAGGTCACCCGTGAACAGCCAACCGTGACGCAGCGCTTGCCTGGTAAGGTCGGCGCGGTTGTAGTATCCCGGCATCAACAACGGTCCCCGGCCGGTAATTTCACCCACCGTACCTGGCGCCACCGGGTTCCCGGCCTCGTCGACGATTCGCATCTTCGACATCGGCAGCGGGCAACCCACCGATTTGGGTCTGCGCGCGTACTCCTCCCGGTCGAGAACAGTGACGAAGCCCTCGGTCACTCCGTAGAGCTCGTAGAAGCGATTGGGCAGCAGTTGGGTGAGGCGCTCCTTGTGGATCTGATGCAAGGGTGCACCCAGGGAGAGCACCATCTCCAGCGACTGCAGCCGCGCGTAACTGCATAATGAACTCTCCAGAATAGCGACAATCTGCGCCGGTACCAGCATGATGTGAGTGGCGTGCTCGCGTTCGATGCAACGAATGAACTCATCGGCATCAAAGGCCTTTTCCAATACATAGGTCGCGCCCAGATAGAAACAGGGCATCAGCGTGACGAAGGCGCCATTGAAGACAATCGAACCAGCGTGCAGTGCTACGCTCTCCGGCGTCATACGAAACGCGGAGGCGAAATCGGTGCAATAGACTGCGCGTACCCGGTGGCTGTGCATGATGCCCTTGGGAGTGCCTGTGGTACCACTGCTGTAGACAATGTTGAACAAATCCTCGTCGTCCAGTTCGGGACGCGGTGGATCGGTATCGGAGTATCCGGCCTGCAGCTCACTGTAGGATCGATAGGACCCACTGGACCTGGGTTCGACCAGGATGTAATCGTGAGCTGCAACACCGTCGATCTCCTCCAGGCGGTCCCCAAACTCCGCCAACGTGGTGCCTTTCAAAAACACCATACACGCGTCGGAGTCGTTCAACAGCCCGATGAGTCCATTGGGTCGTAATAAGGGGCTCATTGGGACAATCACCGCACCGATGCGGACGATGGCCCAGTACAGGGTAATCAACTCCAGGCAATTGGGCAGTACCGTCGCCACCTTGTCGCCCATGCGGATGCCACTGGCCGTTAGAGCGTTGGCCAATCGGTTGATGGCGCGATGAAACTCACGATAGGTCAACCGGATATCACCGTGTACTAGCGCAAGTTTGTCGGGTCGGTGGTGAGCGTGATGCGCGATGAGATTGTCGAGTGGCATTGATCGTCGACCTCAAGGGTTGTTACACCGTGGTTCTTCAGATAATGGCTCAAGGCTGGATTGCTGTTTATCTACCCGGAGTCAGCAGGCTCTATTGGGCGGTTTCCAGAATCGTGGCGTAGTTGGCTACTCCTGAGCCACCCGTGTTAAAGATACCCGCACGTTGAGCGTTGGGTAGCTGCATGTCTCCTGCCCGCCCGGCGAGCTGCATCGCCGATACCACGTGCATGGAGACGCCAGTGGCGCCAATGGGATGCCCTTTGGACTTCAGCCCTCCCGAGAGGTTCACCGGCAGGCGTCCATCACGGTAGGTCCAACCTTCTCGAATTGCACGTGCACCATCGCCATAGTCGGTCAGGCCCATAGCCTCGTACTGCATCAACTCGGCCACAGTGAAGCAGTCATGGGTCTCCACCAGGCAAAGCTCATCCAGTGTCAGTCCCGCACGAGTTGCCAGACCCGTTCGCACCCCTCGAATCGGCTCATGTCGCGGCGGCTCATCGGGAGGTAATCGTTAACCTGTGCAATAGCACGCACCGTCACCGATGTCGAGCTCGCGCTTGCCGTTTCGCTGTCCGCCAAAACCAACGCCGCGGCACCATCGGAAATCGGGGAGCAGTCGGTGCGCTTTAGCGGCCCTGATACCCTGGGATTCTTCTCCGACTCGGTGCTGCAGAATTCATAATCGAGTTCCTTGTGCAAGTGCGCAAACGGATTCGCGAGCCCGTTGAGATGATTTTTGGCAGCGATCAACGCCATGGCATCCGACTGATCGCCATATCGCTCAAAATAGCATTGCGTAATGTAACTAAACACATCGGCGAAGCTGTCGAAATGGGCCTCTTCTTTGAGATAGCTTGCACGAGCCAGAATCTCTCCCACGTTTGGACAGTCGGTCATCTTCTCGACACCTGCCACCAACACCCGGTGCGCTTGACCGGAGGAGATGGCGCGTATTCCCGCGTGAACTGCGGCCGTGCCTGTAGCACAGGCATTCTCCACACGCGTGGTCGGTTTGAACCGCATTTCGGGTTGTGACTGTAGCGCCAGGGAGGCGGTAAAATCCTGGGCCGCAAGTCCGCCATTGAAGTGACCCAGGAAGATTTCGTCGATGTCCTTTGCGTCCACTTCGGCATCCTCAAGTGCCTGATCGATGGCCTGCGTTAGGAGCGACTCCACATCCTCGCCTTCCCAACGGCGAAATGGCGTGTGACCCCAACCGGCAACGTATGTTTTCATCGTGGTATCTCCTGAAGCGGATAGTAAACCGACACCCAATAGCAATGTCCAGCATCGCAGGTCGAGCTGCTTTGATGTCCCATTCCAGATCTTGCGAAAAAACCGACAGACAGACCAATCGGCGTGAAGTAGAAAACCTCAAAGTAATTGCACCGCGCTCCGCCGCAACGGGTTGTTTGGAAACCGATGCATCAGTGTGTCAAAGCCTCCAGTAACTCGACACTGGTATCGGCCCACAGCCCTGCGGTCCCTTTTGGCGCGCGTACGTGCCGACAGAGCCTGGTCTCATAACTTCCCTCGTCGAGTGCCCGATCGGTTGCGACGTAGCCCACGGAACCATTCGCCAGTCCCACGACCATCGTCTGATCCATAGGAGACCTGGCCTTAACGTCCAACCCGACCTCGGCGAATACTTCTCCCTGCATTCCGACAATCCCCAAATCGCCAATCCGCAGCACCTGCACAGGGATGTCCCACTCCGACTTGCTTTCGTTGAGAAGAACGATCTCGCGGGCATATACCCACTCGGTGTCGCCCCAATTCTCGCCGGACTCATACAGTTCCGTGGCCGCGGAAAGCTCCTCGGCAGTGGGTCTCCTTGCACGGAAGGGAATCAGCCTGATGTTCGCTCCCAGGGCGATATCCGACTTGAAGTCGTCCTCCCTGAGCAAATTCCATTGTTTCCAGGCTTCGGCCGCAACCACGTTGCCAACCCGCTCAATCTCGCCATAGGCGTGCGTGGGACGCCGGGCAGGGCGGGTAAAGTCGCAGTTGTTTATATCGCCCTGGCATCCGTTGGCCATACTGGCAACGAACTTCCCTCCGGCCATCCTTTGAAGCGCATCTCCGAAAACACTGAAGTAGTCCCCAGACACCCAGCCCTGCTGAGACGTACCCACGTAGTGCAACGCCAGGTTCGCATACACCGCGACAGGCTTCCGTCCCGTCAACTCACGAATCACAAGCAGGCCCAATTGGGGATCCGTCGGCCCCGCCGGCTTGAGTGCATCCGGATTCTCGTACCCAGGGTTCATGCGAACCGAACCGTCGGCCATGCGCCAGCGACGGTTATGGACCTCCTCGGTGCAGTTCCCCGACGCGTGAGCCGCCTCGGCGGGAACCTGGTCCTGAACTGCCATAAGCATCGCGTCGGCGATCCTGGGAATGAGGGATTCGGCGTATGCCGGCTCATCGGGCGTACTCAGGGCACCTACCGCACTGGGCGCGGTATGCGTATGCGTCGACGATATCAGCACGTGATCGGGAGGAATCCCCGTCTGCTCTTTGATCCTTTCCTTGGCTGCCTCGATCACGCGAACCGGAATGTCGATCAGATCACAGGTTACCAGGCCCAGGGTCGTCTCCCCGTCACTCAACACGAGCGCTCTCGCATACAGCTCGTCGTGGATGCAACGGCCGTCCGATCCTGGAAATAGCCGACGAGGTGACACCCCAGATCCGGCGTAATATTTGTTGTTGCAGCCCCCGCCGTCAACGCTCCCATCGTTGCAACCTCTCCCTTAAGATGTATGTTCCTTCGACTCGTCTCGATTATCCGCCGCGACAAATGATATCCAACAACAAAATTCAGCGGCGGCGCAGCTATCCGGCTGAATTGCCGGCGTAGAAGTTCATAGCTGCGGAAGTCGCGATCTCAAACCTGGTCTCTCCATCCCATGACCTTCCGGGGAAAAAAAGGAATCGCCCGCAATCGTCCATGATCACGAAGCTGCTTCCCTTAATAGCGAGAGTTGCCGGGTGGGACATTCACCCAAGAATGTTCCGCGCCTTTCCACTGCGCACTGAATAATCCAGGCCAAGTAACGAAAAGGATCAGAAAAGTCCGACAGTGTGTCCATCCTCATCAAAATCGATCGACTCCGCAGAGGGGCGTCTCGGCAGTCCAGGCATCGTCATGATATCCCCAGTGAACACCACCACAAATCCAGCGCCGGCCGAAACCTTCACGTCCCGGATCGGTACATCGAAGCCCGTCGGTCGCCCTCGAAGCCCAGGGTCGGTCGAAAGCGAGTACTGGGTCTTGGCCATACAGATGGGCAGGTTTCCGAACCCGTCCCGTTCGAGCTTCCTGAACTTTCCACGCAATTGTTTGTCACCCATAATGTCATCCGCCCCGTAGATCTCTCGCGCGATCGTGCGGACCTTCTCCCAGAGCTTCCTTCCATCCGGATAAGAATGTCTGAAATCATGAGCGGTATTTTCGGCCACATCGGCCACCGTCTCTGCGAGCGCCATAGCGCCATCTCCACCCCTGGCCCAGTGGTCGGACGGCACAATGGGCACACCCAGGTAGGCGCATTTGGTTCGGACAAGCTCGACTTCATCGTCGGTGTCAGAAACAAAACTGTTGATCGCCACAACCACCGGAAGACCGAAATGTCGGATATTCTCGATGTGTTTCTTGAGATTTTCCAGACCCTTCTCGAGGGCTGCGGGATTGGACGCGTCCAACGCCTTCAGATCCAGGCCGCCGTGATACTTCAGCGCACGCATCGTGGCCACAAGGACCACACAATCTGGACTGATTCCTCCCAACCGGCACTTGATATTCAGGAATTTTTCTGCCCCCAGATCTGTACCAAAACCGGCCTCGGTAATGGTGAACTCAGACAGCTTCATAGCCAGCTTGGTGGCTACGATCGAATTGCATCCGTGCGCGATGTTGGCGAACGGCCCCCCGTGAATAATGGCCGGATTTCCCTCGAGCGTCTAAACCAGATTGGGATTCATCGCATCTTTCAGAAGCACGGCCATTGCCCCGTGCACCTTCAAGTCCTCGGCCGTAATCGCCTTGTTTTCCCGGGTGTAGGCCACTATGATCCGGCCCAACCGGTCTCGCAGTTCCTCCAGGGACTCGGAAAGACACAGAATCGCCATCACCTCCGACGCGACGGTGATCTCGAAGCCCGACTCTCTCGGGAATGAGTTGCCGGTGCCGCCCAACCCGATCACGATATCCCGCAGGGAGCGGTCATTCATATCCACCGCCCGTTTCCACGCGATTCGCCTGGGATCGATGTCCAACCGATTCTTGTGATGAATGTGATTGTCGAGGGCAGCGGCAAGCAAATTATGAGCGGTGCCAATGGCGTGCATATCACCCGTAAAATGGAGATTGATATCCTCCATCGGCGCAACCTGGGCCCGTCCGCCGCCGGTGGCGCCACCCTTCAATCCGAAACAGGGGCTCAGGGACGGTTCACGAAGACACATCGTCGTCTTCCTGCCCAGCTTGTTCAGCGCATCGCCCAGGCCAATGGTGGTGGTCGTCTTCCCTTCACCCGGCGGCGTGGGGTTGATGGCGGAAACCAGAACCAGCCTGCCGAATTCCCGGTCCTCCAATGCCTTCAGATGACCCAGATCGATCTTGGCCTTCCATTTTCCGTGGGCCTCCAGACAGTCGCGAGGAATGCCGAGTTGATCGGCCACTTCTTCAATCGGGCGCAGTACCGCACCTTGCGCAATTTCGATATCAGGTAAAAAATCGGGACTCACCGTTCACCTCTTTTCCGCACCGCGTTCAATTCTTGGTCCACAATTTCCCGGGCCTCCATCGCCTCGGCTTCCACGATTCGATGGTCCATTCCGGCCAGCTCGATCTCTCTCGGAATCCTTAGAACTCCCATTTTCTTCAACATAGACCCAATCAAAAAAATAGAACGTGACGGTGATCAAAGGGATCAGCATCGCGTTCTTCATCAGCGTGTGCATCATATTTTTCTGTCGTGAAATACCTACTTCATACAGACAGAATCCAACGTGAATCAGGAACATCAGAACGATACAGACCCAGTAGTAGAATTCTGTAAACAGGACCGAAAGCGCGCTGAGTTCATTGCCCATAGTCTATGTCTCCAAGGAATCACCTGCGACTCAGTCTGCGATGCTGCCATATTTGCCGGCATAGAACAGAAGTGGACGACCCTCTCCTGCGTCCCCTGCCTCTATTTGCCCCACAAAAATGTCGTGATCACCTGCCGGCAACGTATTCACGATCGTACAGTCTACGTAACCCAACGCATCTTCGAAAATTGGAGCCCCGGTTACACCAGTCTTCACACGCAACTTCGAGAAGTCCTTTCTCCCCTTCGTAGCGAATAGGGTGGAAAGGTCCTCCTGATCTTCACTCAGGATATTCATCGCAAAACATTTGCCTCTGGTGAGGTGGTCGTGCATATGCGCATCCTTATGGACCGAAACCATCACCAGCGGCGGGTCCAGCGACAGGGACGCCACGGCATTGGCCGTCATACCGTGCATCTCTCCTTCTACCACCGTGGTAACCACGGTCACCCCTGTAGCGAATGCGCCCATGATGCGCCGGTGTTCCTTGCTATCCATAGACATCCTTCGTGCCCTTCTTTTATGTTTGGTCGCCTACCTGATCTCATCGTCACCGTATAAATTGTCCTGCACCGTGGTCTTTTCAGAAGCCCGAACCGCGCGTCTCTTTCGCTTGTGAACCGGGAACCAGTTCCTGCTTACCTCACACTTCTCTTTAGGAATGCCCCTGATCACCACAGCCCGCTGCGGGGCGAGAAACGTATTGTTATGGATCAGAATACGGGTACCCGCGATATCGGTGCCGTCCTTCCTGTCGCTTCCGCCGTGCATATCGAAGCAGTGGCTCAGCGATGTGCCCAGTTCCACGTTGTGCCTGGCCACATAACTGCACCCCGGGCGTCCGGTTCCAGCGATCGAATGCCTGTTCCAATCGAAATGGTTGAATTCGATCACCGAGGATGCCCGGTCGTGCGATATGCCATATCCGAGTCCGTTATACTGACAATGGTGGATGAAGTTGTGATGAATTTGATGAGCTGATCCATTCCTCAGAAAGATCCCTGAATGGGCAAAGCCGGAAATTTCGCAATTGTCCACTTCGAGACTGTCGTGAGACACCTGAATGCCATCGCTTGTGGGAAGTTTGTAGTAATATGACCGGCCTTTGCCTTCTTTGAATGCCCTGCGGTGGTGTTCCAGAAATCGCTTTGGATTCGGTCCCTGAATTCGCAGACCGGTGATTCGTACACCCGGTCCCATCGCCCGAAGCATAACAGGCGTCTTCAGCGCATCGCTGGTCAGCAATGCCCCTTTCGAATCTCCAGCGCCCCTGTTCCCAGCCAGTGTGACACCTGCAGGAATCTCGACCACAAGGCCTTCGATATAAATCCTGGCGGTCAGATCGATCATCGTCTCATCGGGAATGAAAACCACCTCACCCGGTTTGGCCTCTGCGAGCGCTTCAAGAAGCGCATCCAGACTCTCGACCGAGTAATCGCCTTCCGTCACCAACGCATTGTAGCCAGCGCCACCGCCAATGGGGCCCCGGGCATCGGGCCGAGCTCCATAAATCTTGTCGCCGATCTGAACAAAAGTAGGGTCGGTCCCCGAAACAGGTGCAACCCCAAAGAAGATCCAGATGCACAACACAGGCCAAATTCTATTCACCCTTAACTCCGATCGCCTGAAGGGCCTTCATTCCAACTGGAACCATGTCCCATTCCGCTCCGGCCTCCAGCAACACCTTCCACAGATACGCTGCCAGGGAACGGGCGCCAAGCATGGAAAAAGAGGGTTGTCCACCCCAATTCGTACGGAGCACCAGCTGATTGGTCTTCGCAACACTCGTCTGTCTGGCGGTCCCTTCCGGAAACCCGGCATCGTCGAAATCCAACCCGCACACCTTGCTTATCAGCCCTGGGCCTACCGGGCCCAGAACCCGAATCTCTGACCACCCGTGAGTCATATCCGTCACCGTCACGAATCGACCCTCAGAACCAACCTCCAGCTTTCGTCTGAGCGCCAGATCCTTACCCGGCGACGTACTGAGGAAGAAATGATCCGGTCTCAACCGGTAAGCAGTACACTCGGCCAACACTGCACCTTCGAGGACAGCTTTAGCCCCCAATCCAAGCACATCCTCCATAACCGACGCGGCAAGCTCGCCTTCCACCAGGATCTTCCCATTGGCCGATTCATCCGCCAGCCCAACAGCCTCCCGCCCCGCACGCTGTTCTCTCTCGCTGTCGCCATAGTCCTCCGGCATCCGCCATCCTGCCAGCTCCGCGAACGTTGCACCCGAACGCTTCTGCATTTCAAAAAGAGGAGACAACTTTGTGGGTTCGCCCTGTCCCATCACATCCGCACCCTTTCTCCCTGGGGATCATAAAAGGGACCGTGATGCACAGATGCCTCACGGAACTCGCCCTCCTCGCGAATCTGAAACCGTGAACCTTCAACATTCGCGACATCAGTCGGGAGCCAGCACAAACCGATGGTGTGGCCAAGCGTGGGGCTGAACCGACACGAGGTCACCCAGCCGACACTTATTTGTTTGCCGTGGTCGTCAATTTCCACAATCTGCAGCCCCTCGTCCGGAACCCGATCCGGATCCGCCGTAGTGAACCCGACAAGCCGCTGCCTGGATGCCGATTTCGCCATACGAACCAGGGAGGGCTTACCGAGAAAATCTGCCTTTTCCAGTTTCACGGCCCAGGCCATATCGGCGGAAACAGGATCCGTCATTGCATCTGTATCCTGACCCACGATGATATGACCTTTCTCCAGCCTCAAAACGCGCTGGGCTTCAACACCGAATGGCTTTATCCCAAAGGCCTCACCCGCGGCCATCAATGCCTCCCAGATGTATTGCGCGTACCCGGAAGGGCAGTGAATCTCGTAGGACAACTCACCTGTAAATCCGATTCTCAACACGCGACACAAAACACCGGAAATTCGAACCGAGCGCATTCTCATATACGGAAACTTCGCATCGGACAAATCACGATCGGTCAGTTGTTGAAGCACCTCTCTCGAGCGGGGTCCCGCAAGGTTGAAAGCCGCGTGGTTCTCGGTCACATTTTTGATGTGAACGCCATCTCCCCAACCGGACTGCGCCCACCACTGCAACCACTGGTAGACACTGGTGGCACCCGAAGATGTCGTCGTCATATACCACGACGCTTCTCCGGCGCGCGCGCACACCCCGTCGTCCATCACCACACCTTCGTCCGTGCACATCACGCCATAGCGCACCCGTCCAACCCTCAGATTTCGCCATTGATTGATATACACCCGCTCCAGGAGATCCGGCACACCGGATCCGGTGAGCTGAAGCTTGCCCAGGGTGCTGACATCCATCAGCCCGACCCGCTCACGCACTGCAGCCACCTCGGCTACAGGATCACCGTAGTGTTCGGGGCGAAGCCAGAGACCCGCGACCATCATCCTGGCCTTCTGATCCACGTGCCACTGGTGAACCGGCGACACCTGAACGGGCTCCATATTCTGACCTGCGAGCACGCCTAGAGGCACCGGAGCTACTGGCGGCCTGGTCGTTGTCCTTCCCGTCTCATTAACCGACCGTTCTGTAACCCGGGCACACAGGTGCAACGCATTTCGAGAGCACATCTTCCCCTGACAGGGCCCCATAGAAATGGTACTGTAGCGCTTCAACAACTCCACACTGTCGTACCCCTCGATGATCGCAGTCTGAAGATCCTCACCAGTGACATCCTCACAATAACACAGGAACTGTTTCTGCTCTCCCGGAACCACCACGCGGTCCGAGGACCGGATTCTGCAGTCATGTGATTCAATCGATTCCTCGGGTGCCGTACCGTGACCCGAAAAAGCCGCAGCTCTTGCACCAGCCGCCTTCGCCCTGTCGACTTCCTCATCCTGCTCGAGAGCGCCTTCTATGCGTCCGGCTGTATAAACACCCTCCGGCAGCTTTTCCGGAAGCGACTCGGCCAGGTGCTCATCATAAGACGAGGAACCGCCCAGCATATGTACCAGTCCTGTATCGGGTGTCCATCCCATACTCACAACAAGCAGGTCGCACTTTAGCGATTTCCCGGTGCCTGCCTTCACTTCGCCGAGCGCATCAAGCGCAACGATCGTTGCTCCGGCGACCTCCCCGGAACCCACGGCCTCTGCAATAGTATGCCGGAAATGAACCGGGATATTCGCTTTCCGAATTTCATCGCACGCTGGACTGACCGTTTCGTCGCGTTCATCAACCACAGCGGCGATCGCCACGCCCGCGCGATGCAGATCCCTGGCGACCTCCCAGCCGTCATCGTTGCCCGTCACGATCAGCGCGCGCTTGCCCGGGGCAACCCCATAGAGCTTCAGCAATCGCTGAACGGCACTTCCCAGCATAATGCCCGGAAGGTCATTGTTGTCGAACATCAACGGCGTCTCGATCGCCCCGGAGGCCACCACCACGGATTGTGTCCGTATCTTGAACAGTCGATTGCCCCTGACTGCGGCGATCCATTTATCCAGATAGCTTCCCACCACCGTGGTATCCGTATAGACCTTCACGCCCGGCTGTGTCTCGAGAGACTTTCTCAGTTCTTCCACCCGCTCCCGGGATTCTGGAGAGAATCGCAGATGCCCACCCGTATCGGTATTCTCATCGAACAGCAGCACGCGGGCACCCTGTTCGGCCGCCGAGACCGCGGCATTGATGCCTGCAGGACCTCCACCGATCACCACCACATCGGCGTGCAGATACGCCTTGTCATACTTCCCCGGGGCAGCGCTCTTGTCCACTTCACCAAGACCCGCAGCGCGACGGATGAACGCCTCGTAATACGGCCACAGCGCTTTCGGTCGGATGAACGTCTTGTAGTAGAATCCAACTGGCATAAATGCCGATGCAAACCTGGTCATCGCCAGCGCATCCGTTTCAAGCGACGGCCACACATTTTGACTCTTAACCGACAATCCCTCTTCAACGGGTCGTCGACAGGCCCGCACATTCGGCTCATCACCGATCTGGACCAGACAGTTTGGACACTGGCCGGCGCAGCACAGCATTCCCCGGGGTCTGTGATATTTAAACGAGCGGCTCAGTACCTTTACGCCGGCGGCAGCCAGCGCAGAGCCAACGGTATCCCCCGGGTGAGCAGAAAAAGTCTTGCCGTTGAACTCGAATTTCAGAATTTGAGATCGATCGATCACCTCTTCGTCAACAGAGGAAAGCCGGTTCGGTGCATCGTTCGCACTGGAACCGGCTGTCTGGGTCGCTTCATTTGGCAATGTCAGGTTCTCCCACTGGCTCCGAGTTCCAAAGACAAGTCTTGAAAACTTCCTGGGTTTTGGTATCCCGTTCGGCCAAAAACCACACCCCGCATCCCGAATTGTGAAACCACCACTCCTTCTGGAACCCCGATGCATTTTTTCTCATATACAGGTATTCCGACCACGCCTCATCCTCAACGGTTTCGGGCGCCTTGGGTCGCGGGTTGTATTCCCCGCCAAATCTGAATTCACCCACACTTCGTTTCCCGCAATTCGGACAGTTCAGAATCAGCATCTGCTACCCCCTCGTCGATTTGCCACCACCCTAATGCCCAACCGAGGCTGCACCTTTTTCACCCACCAGATCAAACTCTTCGAATCGCGAATGTCGGAAGGCTGAAATCAACTCGGGCGTCTCCCCCGTAGCGATCAGCTCCGCCATCGTCTTCCCGCAAATCGGCGAGGCCTTGAAACCATAGGTTCCCCACCCGACATCCACAAGGAATCCCTCAACGGGCGTAAATCCCATGATCGGGCTGTAATCGGGTGTCATATCGCACAGACCGCCCCACTGTCGCAATACACGTACCTTTGCGAGAAAAGGGAACAGCTCCAGCATATGCCCTGCGATCCCCTCGAGAAACGAAAGGGAAGAATCCATGGAATATGACGTGTATGGATCCACACTGGCCCCCATCACCAGCTCACCTCGGTCGGACTGGCTCACATACACGTGGAGACTGCCTGAAACGATCACCACATTCAGGAAGGGTTTTAACGGTTCGGTCACACACGCCTGGAGAGGAAATGTCGTCAGCGCAAGCTTCACACCTGCCATATCGGCGATCGTCGATCCCCACCCCGCCGTCGCGTTCAGCACGGTCCCTGTCGAAATATGCCCCCGCGTCGTATCGACGCCGGTCACACGTCCACTCTCGACCGAAATACCCGTCACCTCGGTCTTCTGATGGATGTGCACGTCTCGCACGTCCGCCTGGTGCGCGTAGCCCCACACCACGGCATCGTGTCTGATAATCCCGCCGGGCGGATGGTAGAGCGCCGCCTGGATCGGATATCTCGGGTGATCGCTGATATCGATCCCCGGGCAAAGACCCTCGATCTCCTCCGGCCATATCAATCTGGAATCCACACCCTCGATCTTGTTCACCTCTGCCCGCCGCCGCATGGTGCGCACCGCACCATCGGTGTGTGCCAGTGTCAAATGGCCACGCTGGCTGAACATCACATTGAAATCCAGTACGTCTGCCATCTCCTCGTACAGTTTGACACTCTCATCGTAGAACCGAACACCTTCGGGGGTCAGATAATTGCTTCGTATGATCGCGGTATTTCTGCCACTCCCGCCCGAGCCGATATACCCTTTTTCCAGAATGGCCACATCGGTAATGCCGTGCACTTTCGCGAGATAGTAGGCGGTAGCCAGACCGTGAGCCCCACCGCCGATAATCACCACATCGTAGTGCTTCTTCACGGGGTGCGAATTCCACATCCGCGGCAGAACACCGTTACCCTTCAGCGCCTGTTTGATCAGCTTGATCGACAAACTATGAACCCCCAACCCTTATGATGCTTCACCGCATATCAAACTCGATTCGGCTATTCGTGGCGACCCTTCCACCCCGGCCCACCGCCCACAACGCGGTTCGTACCCACCAGCGGGAGATCGCAAATCATGGACGCCTCCGAACTCAGCGCCCGCATATCTTCCGGCTCCAAATCGTGCACATCCGCCTTTCCGCACGAGCGGGCGAGAATCTGAATCTCGGAAGTCATCGCCTGAAGCAAATTCGCCACCCTTTCCGACGCCTCCTCTACATCGAGACGCTTCATCAACTCCGGATCCTGTGTCGTGATACCAACAGGACACTTTCCCGTATGGCAGTGGTGGCAGTGGTAGGGCTCTGCGCCAAGCGCTTTGTAATCTTCCACGTGAATCGGCTTGTTACAGTTCAAAGCCATCAATGCTGCGGTCCCGATATAGATCGCGTCCGCACCCAGCGCCATTGCCTTGGCCGCATCCACACCGTTCCGGATACCGCCCGCGATGATCAACTGAACCTCGCCATACATCCCGATATCCTCGAGCGCTGCCCTGGCCTCACACACTGCTGCAAGTGTCGGAATTCCGGTGTGTTCCTGACAGATCTCGGCCGACGCCCCCGTGCCACCTTCCATTCCATCCACCACGATCACATCGGCGCCTGCCTTGGCCGCCAGCCTGACATCGTCGAACACCCTTGTTGCCCCCATTTTGACAAAAATGGGCACCTGCCAGTTCGTCGCCTCCCTGAGTTCTTCGATCTTGATGATCATATCGTCCGGCCCCAGGAAATCAGGGTGACGCGCCGGGCTCCGCTGGTCCACCCCAATCGGCAAATCTCGCTGGACAGCGACATCGTCCAGCACCTTGGCGCCCAGCAGGAGGCCTCCTGTGCCCGGCTTGGCGCCCTGTCCGATCGTCAGCTCGATCCCGTCCGCCATCTGAAGATCGTGAACATTGATACCATAGCGTGAAGGCAGGACCTCGTAAACCAACACCTTGCTCTCTTCACGTTCCGCCTTGAGCATGCCACCATCGCCCGTGGTATTTGAAGACCCGACCGTATTGGCCCCCTTCGCGAGCGCAACTTTTGCATTGTAGGACAAAGCGCCCCAGCTCATCCCTGTAATCATAATAGGAATATCGAGCTCGATCGGCTTCTCCGCGTATCTGCTTCCCAGAACCGTCTTCGTAGAACACTTCTCGCGATAGCCCTCCAGCGGGATGCGCGTGAGGGAACAGGGAATGAACGTGAGGTCATCGAATGTGGCCCAGTTCCGTTGCCGGAGCGTACCGAATCCGCGGATCCGATACCGGCCAAGTTCAGACTTGACCTGAATATCCTCAATCACGGCAGGCGTGAAGGTCCCGCTCGACTGAACCCTGTGGTAATTGGTATCCATCTCTTCGGACATGAGGTGAACCTTTTCTCTTGGGTGCTATCCTTAGAGCGCCTCTCGCCAGGCGGCGCGCTCACTTTTGTCGAAATTCCACAACTTCCGCCCCGCCACCACCTTTTTAAACCCGGAGAGATCCCGGTCTTCGTTCAGATTCTCCCTGAAGGCCGTATTCAGCAACTCGATATCAGCGGCATCAGGTTTCTCGATCACCGCATCGTTTCCCAGATCCCCTACCTCCCCGCCCACGAAACACACGAGTTCATACATCGAATCGCCAAATGCCTCACCCGTATCGCCACAGATGATCATCGTTCCCTTCTGCCCCATAAACCCGGCCATATACCCACAGTCACCAGTAACCAGAACCAATCCACCTTTCATCGCCACACCCAGCCGGGCGGCAGCGTGGCCTTCCACAACCACCGTACCGCCGCGAATCGAGGCTGCGGTTCCGTTGCCCGCATTGCCGTGGACGATCACATTTCCGGACAGCATCGACTCCGCCAATCCCCAGCCCGCACTGCCATTGATCTCGATGGTAGGCCCATCGATCATGCCACCGCAGTAATAGCCCACACTGCCGTCGATCACCACGTGTGCGGGCTCCACGATCGCCACACTCAGATTGTGCCGTGCGCCCGGATTCCTGATATCCACCCTGGATTCGCCCTCAGAGATCAGCCGCCGCACCTCACGATTGATCTCGCGTGTCGTTTTATCGTCACAGATTACTTCTGCCATAACTGTAAATCCTTTGCCTGGGCTTCCACCACGGGAAACCCGTTTCCAAGTCCCTGTCGAATCGCTATCTCCTCTGTTGCCACGGCCACGAAATCATCCGTTTCCGCGTACAGAAGCGGCTTGAGGGCGAACGGATCGCGAACAAATCCGATCTCCTCTCCGGTCGCCACAAGATAACTGAAGGATCCGTCGAAATCCTTCAGTGAAGCCGCCATCACCTCGCGTAGGGTTGCCCCGTCCGAAAGCCCGCGTCTCATATAGATGCCAATGATCTCAGAGTCATTCTCGGTGTAGAAACGAACACCTTCCTGTTCATACTGTCGCTTGAGCTTGTGATAATTCGTAATGTGACCATTGTGAACAATGGCCAGATCCGGATAACCGTGCGCCCAGAAAGGTTGCGAATGACTCAAATCGATCCGGGACTCCGTGGACAGTCGGGTATGACCGATGCCGTGTGTCCCGGTCGCTGCTGAAACGCCATATGTCGCGTCCAGATTCTCGGGAGACCCGACCTGCTTCACGATCTCCAGCGACTTCCCCATACTCACCACTTCCACACCGTCCCCGGCAGACTCGATCAGCTTTTCCAGGTCCACGGCCGATTGATCGCAAGACACCACCAGTCGAAGATACTCCTCCACTCTGGAGCTCTCGTGAACCGTACCCAGTCCCCCCACCTTCTGCTCCACCTGTTCTGCCACAGCGCCAAAATCACCCGATTCACCAAGACTGATCTTGAGCACCATTCGGCCATCCTGCCCACCCGCGAAAAGCGCCACACCTGCCGAGTCGGGGCCGCGGGCATCCAATGCCGTGAGCATATCAATGATCGTCTTTCCAAGGGTCAAAGCGCCCGAATTCGATTTATCCAGATAGCCCACAATTCCGCACATACGAAGTCTCCAAAAAACATAAAAAAAACCATCCCACCGCCGGCAGCAGGTATGGATGATCGCACGGGAGGACCTAAATGTCAAGGCAAAAATCTGAAACGTACCGCCCCCCTTAAATCTGGCATTAACCGCGTTGAATCAACGGCTTGCGGCAGGTCATATTCGCTCGAATGATCCTTCTATTTGCTCCCGCAGCACCGCTTGAATTTTTTTCCACTGCCGCAGGGACAGGGGTCATTTCGGCCTGGGGCCTTCGCCCTGGAGGCCTCTTTCGCAGCGTCCTGGTGGCGCACCCATCCCATCACATTCGCTGCAGGTCGGCCATACCGGAGTTCATTGGCCATAAATCGCATATAGGGATCCATATGGTCGAACAGAATCTTGTATCCCTGACAGAGATAATTCAGTCCCTCTTCCCCATCCGGTGTTCGGGTGAAACGCTGTTTCGGACAGCCCCCGTTGCAGGCGAATTTAAACTCACATTCCATACAATATTTCGGCAGCGTATCCGACTTGTCATCACCGAACTTCTCCTGCTTCGGACTGACCACCATCTCCCGTATGGACTGATCGCGAACATTGCCCAGATTGTATTCGGGATAAACGAAATGATCGCAGGAATACAGATCCCCATTGTGCTCGATAATCAATGCCTTACCGCACTTCTCCGCAAAAATGCAGAGACTCGCGTCCTGACCCATCCAGGACCCCAGTGCCACATCGAAAATCTGAACGAAATGGCGACCCACATCTTTCCTCACCCACTCGTCGAATACGGCGGCAAGAAATCGGCCATACTTCGCCGACCGCACGGACCACTCGGACACACGTGCGCGACCGTCGAACTGAGGTCCCACCAGCTCCAGGAGGTCATCGCCAGGCTGCGGTGCAATTCGCTCGACAATAGGAATGAACTGCATAAACTGACTGCCCGCGTCCTTCAGAAAACGATACACCTCCAGCGGGTGCTGGGAATTGTGCGCCTGGAGCACCGTCAGCGTATTGAACTCCACCTTATACGTCTTCAGAATCTCCAACCCGGCCATCACGAGATCGAACGTCGGTTTCCCGCCTTTGTCCACACGGTAACGGTTGTGCATCTCCCTGGGGCCGTCCACGGACAGACCGACCAGAAATTTGTGCTCCCCCAGAAACTCGCCCCACTCGTCATCCAGCAAGACCCCATTCGTCTGGAAGGCATTGGTCACCGTCTTCCCGTTGGCATACTCCTCCTGGAGCGCCACAGCCTTACGGTAGAAATCGAGTCCCATCAGTGTTGGCTCACCGCCCTGCCAGGCGAAGTTCACCTCCGGAACGTCTTGCGCCTCGATATACTGGCGAGTATAGAGTTCCAGCGTCTCGTCATTCATCCGCCAATTCTTACCGGCTTCCGGATAGAGCTTCTCCTTCTCCAGATAGAAACAATACGTGCAGTCGATATTACAAACCGCCCCGGAAGGTTTTGCCATCACGTGGCAGGCCGCGGGAGCAGCCACTGCTGTCGACACTCCAGCGCCTTCGCCGGCCACTTGAATATTCTGACTCATCTCGTTCTCCCGGTCAACTCTATAGACTTACAGATCTCTCGACTTGAATCACCTGTAAAGCGACACCACCACTTCACAGTGGTGGGTGTGTGGAAACAGATCGACGGGCTGCGCCTTTCCGATCTTGTAGCCCTGACGCTTCAGCACAACCAGATCTCTCGCCAGTGTTTCTGCGTTACAGGAAACATAGACAATACGGCTCGTCTTCATCCTGCAGATCGCATTCAGAACTGCCCGATAGACACCCGCCCTGGGAGGGTTCACTGTGACCACGTCAACGCCCCGGGGCTGACTGCCGACATACTCCAGCACATCCTTGCAGACAAATTCGCAATTGGTAATTTCATTTCGCTCGGCATTGGAGCGCGCGTCCTGAACCGCCTCTTCCAACAGCTCTACGCCGGTCACCTTTCCAGCCTGTTTGGCGAGAAGCAGAGACAGCGTACCCGCGCCACAGTATAGATCCAGCACCGTCTCCGATCCCTTCAGGCGAGCCCCGTCAAGCGCCAACTGGTAGAGCCGCTCGGCCTGCCCGGTATTCACCTGAGCAAATGAGGTGGCGGACAACTGGACATCCAGCCCCAGTATTCGCTCGATAATTCGATCCTCACCCAGGACCGTCTCCTGCAGCCTCGGAACCGCATTCCTGGACCGCTTCCGGTTCACACTCTGGATGAACACCTTCACATTCGGGCTGGTCTTGACTGCTGCTTCCGCTACGCCTTCCGCGTGAATCTTTCGGGCGACATTCAGATTCACCAGGATATCGCCAGTAGCCTTCACATCCCGAATAACCAGAGATCGCAGCGTCCCGGATCTGGCGGCCGTATTGTAGAATCCCAGACCGGTCCCCTGGAGCTCGTCCCGAACCGTCCTGACAATTTCATTCGAAGCTTCCGACTGGAGCCAGCACGTCTTCAAATCGAATACCGGCGGAACCTTCTTCCTGGGTCGATCGCCTTCATCGATCGCATCTTCCACACCCTTATACAGCCCCAGCAGCAGTTGCCCGGCGTCATTCCTGCCAAAAGAAAAATCCATCTTGTTGCGATAGTGGAAGGTCTCCTCGGAGCCGATCACATTCGCGATGTGGACGTTACCCAACCCGGCGGATCTGAACCGGTCGGCGACCATCTCCCTCTTGAGTGCAAGTTGATCCGTGTAGGCCACATCCTGCCACTGGCATCCACCGCAAACGCCGAAGTGTTCGCACCTGGGTGCAATCCGATCGATCGTGCTGGAGACCTTGCGCAGGGTTGCGGCTGTCCACCGTCCCCTGTCACGACCCAGGAGACGTGCCTCTACGACATCACCCGGCAAAGCGCCCGCTACGTCCACCGGCTCGCCGTCTTCTTCCGCCGTCCCTTTGCCCTGTGACGAAATACCCGTCACCCGCAATTCCACCACGTCACCCGTCTTTAAACTCACAGTATCCTCAATCTAGTTCGAGAGCGGCAGGGTCGAAGGTCCGTGCGTGGGCGTCACCGAAGGATTCGGTGCCCTTCCACTCGTATGGATCCTCGCCTGACACCATCATAATCCCTCTGTAATCGGCCGTTGCAACTCTGCCACCCTCTCCCGGATTGTGCCAGGGTAGGAGGGAATAGGCATTCATATAATGATTTACAAGCACCCTTCGGAAATGCTTCGAGCGATTCTTTCGGGATCTGTGCAGCAGGTAGCCGTTGAAAAACACCACATCGCCCGCGGCGCATTCTACCGGCACCTCGTCACTGTCATCGAACCCATAACTCTCCTGAGCAGAATCGAATTCCTCAGGTTTATCGTGACTGCGCTGTGAATACAAGTATCCGGTTTGGTGGGATCCCGGCAGTGCCCAGAGACACCCGTTCTCCACAGTCGCGTCGTCCAGGGCGATCCAGGCCCCTGTCAAACTCCGGTCCCTGGTGGGTATATAGACCTCGTCCTGGTGCCAGGCCTGTCCGGGGAATTTCGGAGGCTTGATGAACAGCATCGACTGCATACACTTCACATTCGGCGCGATCAACTGGCTGAGCACCGAAGCCACACCCGGATGCGCCACCGTCTTCTTCATGAAATCACTGATGTGGTGCGGCTGGTGGATGCACAGATATTTGGAAATGGCCTCCTCATCCGCCATCGTTTCTGCCACCGGATTGAGATTTTCGCTTTGATATTCTCCGCGGCAAAGGCGTGTGGCGTCCTTCCTGATCTCCTCCACCTCGTCCGGCGGAACCAGACCCTCTACAACCAGAAAGCCCTGCTGCTTGTAAGACGTGATCTGCTCTGATCCCAGTTCCATTTCTGCCTCTCTCCACAAAGCACTGCACCATTTTTCAGAATTCGGAGCCTGCCTAACATACCCTCACGGGCTGCACCTGTCAATGTCGCGCAGACTGACTTGTGCGTTGAATTCCATTTTCTTATCTTAGAATCTCTTCAACGCCCGTAAACTTTCACTCTTTGAACGAGTTGCCCACAATGCCAAACCACATTCTGCTGGTCGATGATGAATCCGATGTCCTGCTCGTGTTGGCGGACCTGTTCGGAAGTCGCGGCTACCAGGTCTCGACTGCCGGAAATGGAAAGGAAGCCGTCGAACTCCTCAAAACGATCGCTCCTGCCCTTATCCTCAGTGATTATCAGATGCCCGAAATGAACGGGATCGAAATGCTAGCGAAGGCACGGATCTCCGCTCCTGATGCAATGCGCATCCTGCTCACAGCACACGGCGATCTCGACGTGGCGATAGAGGCCATCAACAAGGCAGACGTCTATAAATTTATCACCAAGCCCTGGAATAACAACGACTTAATCCTTACTGTCCAGCGCGCTCTGGAGCATTACAATTTGATTATGCAGAACCGCGCCTTTGCGGACACCCTGGAACTGATGGTCGAAGAAAACACCGAGGAAATCGGCAGGCTGAAAAGCGCGCTTAAAGAAATGGCGTCGAACATTCGTAAGCTAACCGGCTGACCGACCGGCTCGCAACCCTAAAGCGAACGTGATAACTGCCGATAATATAAATAGATATGAATTTACTTTCAATTCTGTGAAATACCGGTTAGCCTCCAAGGTGGTGATCCCAATGCTGGCTCCGATCATGACCATCTACTCGAGAGTAGAGGACAGAGAAGTCTGGAAGCGGCCGCAGCGCCACAGACCTCGCAAATCGAAAAAGAAAGATGAAGAACCTGCCCAACCTGTACCCGATCTGGACGGGGACGGAGATCGTTTAGACATAACCGCCTGACCAATCGTACCACCAGATGAGCCGACCCGGAAACGAGTCGGCTCATCTTCTTTTTATCCGAATACCTCGATCGCCTCGTCGTAGATCTCTTCCAACCGTTCGCCCTGGCGCCTGACATCGTGCCTGCCCAAAACGTGGTCGCGTCCTCTGCAACCTATCTCTCTTCTCTGCTCGGGTGAGCTCAACAGCGCCTGCAGCCCATCCGCCAGCCCATTCACATCTCGTTCCGGAAACAACAGGGCGCAGGGCGCCACGTTCGGAATATCCGCGTGGTGCGACGAAACCACCGGCAGGCCTGAAGCCAGCGCTTCGATCACCCCAACGGGTGCGCCGCCTTCCGTGTCCCCATCTTCTGCGGTCACACTGGGGTAAAGCAAAACAGCAGCTTTACCCAACTCATCGATACAGCTCTCGTGAGGGAGCGCACCCAAAAGATGCACGCGTTCACCCAGGCCGGATTCGGCGATCTCCCGTTCGATCGCCCCACGCAGATCTCCCTCCCCAATGATCCGCATCCTCACATCCGGAAACTCCTCGGCTACCCTTGCGAATGCCCGGATCCCAAACAGGTGACCTTTCTTCTCCCGAAAGTTCGCGTACATCAGAACGACCTCCGGTCTGTCCCGCTGCTCAATATAGGGAATGGCCTCGGTGTCCACACCCAGGTGGTGCACCCGGATCTTCTCGGGTGGGCACCCCAGGTCGGCCAGACGCTCGCCCATATGCGGCCCCTCCGCCAGGAACCGGTGACCCTCCTGGAACAATCGCTCGAATCGCCTCCGCCACACCTTTTGTCTTGGCAGCGCGGAAACATCGACACCATAGAAGGTCGTTACCAGGGGAACACCCGCTTGCGCTGCCACATCGAGACACCGGTACCCTTCTTGACCGAAATGCGCGTGCAGTACATCAACGCCCTCTTCACGAAACAAACCGCTGTATCCAGCATAGGTCCCGCGGAGCTTGCGGACTGCCCTGCACACATTTCGCTTCAGAAAAGGGAAATCCTCGCTCGAGTACAATCGCTCAACGGGGAACGTGTCCCGATTGAGGACCGCCTGGGTGAACACCACCGGGCGATACCGGCTCAAGGCTTCGATCTGGTGGTAAATCCACACCATCGTTCGTGACAGAAATGGATTGGCGCAGTGCGCAACGGTAAATTCAGACTTCATCTTCCTGCTTTCTACCCTTCGCGACAGGTGAGCGGTCCAGATTTCAAAAATTAAAAATACCTGCCGATCCATTCAAAAAAGATCGGCAGGCATTTTATTTTGCCAGGCATCTCAGGGCTAGGCCGTTACATCTACCAGATTGCCCTGCTGCTCAGGCGGCTCCTCGGCCTGCTGCTGCCGTTCAGCCACCTCCTGTTCACGGAGCTGGGCTGCATTATTCGCTGTAGCCTGCTCCAGATTCCCCTGTTCCCCCGCCTCGGGTGCCTGCGCGCCCGGTGCATCAGCAGCTCCTCCTCGCTGAGGCGTCTGCGGATTGTTTGCTGCGGTCAACTCTTGATTCCGGGCTTGTCCTGCCTCCGAAATCTCGACCCGGTCCACCTGATCCTGCTGGCGTTCGACTGCCTGGGGGCTTTCCTGGGCCGTACGGTTGGCCTGCACATCCTCTCCGCGGGCAAGGGTGGGGCGAATCCCATTAACCTGTCCTCCTACTCGATCCGGCATCAAGTCCTCCTTCCGGTAAGTTTCGCCACCCGCGCTCATCTGATCTACACCTACGAATTACTTGACACGTTATTGCTGTATCGTATAATATCGCAAATAAGTTAGCGTCACACAACCGGAAAATGTATCGACACCTGACGCCGCGTATTATTACAATTCGCTCAGTTAAAAGGTTAGTTCTCCTATGCCACAAACCTATCTCGCCTACGACCTGGGCGCCTCCAGCGGAAGAGCGGTCGCCGGCGCCTTTGATGGAAAACAAATAACGCTCGAAGAGGTCCACAGGTTTTCCAACGGAGGGGTAACCGCAGGCGCGGGACTCTATTGGGACGCACTGAGACTCTTCGAAGAAATGATTACGGGTCTCCGAAAGTGCGTCCAGACCAAAGGTCCTGATCTGATGGGGATCGGAATCGACACCTGGGGTGTGGATTTCGCCCTCCTGGATGCCAACGATGAGCTGCTTGGAAATCCGCGCTGCTATCGAGATCCACGGAACACAGGCATGATGGAAAAGGCATTCTCGCGTGTTACGCGGGAGGAAATATTCGAGGAAACCGGGCTGCAGTTCCTCGCATTCAACACCCTGTATCAGCTCTATGGAATGGCCTTCGAAAAATCCCCCCAACTGGAAATGGCCAAAACGTTCCTTATGATGCCCGACTTGTTCAATTTCTGGCTAACGGGAAAAAAGGTCTGCGAATTTTCTAACGCCACCACCACCCAGTTTTACAATCCAAAAACGAGAAGTTGGGCGGCTTCGCTCCTGGATCGGCTGGGCATCCCGGGTGGAATGCTCCCGGAAATCGTGCCTTCGGGCACATCTCTGGGACCCGTCTTGCCCGCACTAACCGAAGAAACGGGATTGAAATCCGGCGAGGTCATCGCCCCTGCCTGTCACGACACCGGATCGGCCGTGGCGGCTGTGCCCATAGGAAATGAGAATTCTGTCTACATCAGTTTGGGGACCTGGGCGCTTCTGGGGGCAGAACTTTCGGAGCCCGCCATTTCACCTGCTGTACTTGCGCACAACTTCACGAATGAAGGGGGCGTGTTCAACACCTTCCGTTTTCTCAAGAACATATCTGGTCTGTGGCTTGTTCAGGAATGCAAGCGGATCTGGGAAAATGAGGGACACAATTATTCATTTGCAGAACTCACCCGGCTCGCCTCCGAGGCGCCTGCACTGGCCGCCGCCGTAGACCCGGACCACGCCGACTTCGTCTCCCCAGGGGATATGCCCTCACGTATCCTCGCCTACTGCGAGCGCACCGGTCAGACCAGGCCTCAGACTCACGGTGCAATCATCAGGTGCGCGCTCCAGGGACTGGCCCTCAAGTGTCGCCAGGTACTCGGAAATCTCGAACAAGTACTCGACAAGAAAATGGAAACGATCCACATCGTCGGAGGCGGAATTCAAAACGCTCTGCTCTGCCAGTTCATCGCCGACGCAACAGGTCGTCCAGTAATCGCCGGACCGGTCGAAGCGACCGCCCTGGGCAATATCCTGATGCAGGCCTACGCGAGAGGAGAATTGGGATCGCTCGAGGAGATCCGCGAAGTCGTGAGGAACTCTACCGAGTTGATCACCTACGAGCCAAAAGGAACCGAGGCGTGGGATGAGTTTTATGGGCGGGTTTTTGTGGGGTTGGAGGGGTAGAAGTGAGACGTGGGAAGTATGTGAATTAGAGAAAGCCGCCTGTTACGGGCGGCTTTTCTGGTGGATATAGATAAGCGGATTTAAAAAATCACAAGGAGGCCCGTCTGTGGATTCTCCTGCTGCGACGAAATGGAATCCAGGTTGTTATGCAGCAGGTTCTCGATTTCCTCTGCTGTACAATTTCCACGGCGAATCCAGATAACTTTGGGTGGAAAACCAAGATGTGTAATCAGGTCAGCAAAATCTCCGTCTTTAGTTACTATCGTGTACTGCTGGACAAGCGCATATTCCAAGACATTCTGGTCGGTTGCCTCGGAGAGACCCACACTGAACACGTGCTCAGAATCTGGATAAATATATCCCTTAGTGAAGTCACCAGACCTGGAGAAAGATTTTGATCGTACAGAAGTTTCATCACTCAACTGCCAGGGTCGTTCGCTCTCGATCTGCGGCATAACTCAGACAAGCCAGAATGTCATCCTCGTTGAGGAACGGGAATTTCGCCAGGATCTCTTCGTGTGTCATTCCAGATGCAAGATACTCGAGCACATCGTATACTGTGATTCTCATGCCCCGAATACAAGGTTTCCCCCCTCGTTTACCTGGCTCAAGCGTAATGATTCCCTTGTGACTCATATTTGCCTCTTCCAACGTAGAGTCCTGGTTGAGAATCGAGAGTTACAATAAGTAAGTTAGGTCATTTCCAGGCCGACTTCAAGCCCTGGAGCCAACACACACTATCAACCCACCTCCCCCTCGACCGGAGTCCTCCCAAACCCCGGCCGCCGCTCATACGTCCACGCCACCCGGCTCACATCTTCATTGCTCATTCTCCAGCTTCTCACTCCGGGTGAAAGGCATCAGACTTCGCCCCTGGACTGCTGGCGGAATCGACAACCCGGACGCCTCGAGAAATGTGGGCACCGCGTCGATGGACTCCACGAATGAATCCTCCACCCGACCCCGACTCCCGTCCGCCTCGGGACGAGGATCGTAAAGAATGAACGGCACGCGATACGCCTCGTCGTAGAACAGCTCCTTCTCGAACATCCAGTGATCGCCCACGTATTCACCGTGGTCTGATGTGAAACAGATCAGCGTCTTCTCCCAGAGCCCCTTCTCCTTCATCCAGGCGAACAACCGTCCCAGGTGATCATCGATCTCCCGGATCAGTCCGTAGCAGGTCGCCCGGCGCTGTCGCCAAACGGATTCCTCGTCGTAGTCCAGACTCCGCCGCTCCGTTCGGTAGGGTATATGTAGCGGGTGCGGATTCTCCAGCTCCTCTTCGTCCCGATTCGGCTCTGGCGAAAGAGATGGGTCATACATCTCGTTATACGGATAGGGTGCGACAATCGGCAGGTGCGGTTTGAAGTAGGACAGGTGGAGGAACCAGGGCCGATCTCCCGTCTGATCCATAAACTCGATCGCTCTGTTGGTCATATAGGCGGTATCACTGCCTTCCGAGCCTACCACCGTTGGAAATGCCGATCGGTCCACCCCTTTCGTATCGTCAGGAATGTCCTGCAAAAACGGGTTCTGAACGACCGCGTCGGGATACCCCTTCTCGCGAAGATATGAACACCACCCCGCTCCCCTTCCGTCATTGAGTTCGAATTCCTCCAGACCGTCAAGTGTCGTCAGCCGGATCTTTTCCGAGGCCGCTTCTCCAGTCTTCGCGAACGGATCCGAGACATAGTGCGTCTTGCCGCAGAGCGCAGCCCGGTAACCCGCCTCACTGAAATGGTGACCCATTGTCCGCTCGTCCGCAGGCAGGGGAACATCATTCCACGGCGACCGGGTCGCGTGAGGGTATCGCCCAGTGTAGAAACACATTCTACTGGGACCGCACACGGCCGACTGGACAAACGTGTTTGGAAATCTTACACCCCGCGCCGCCAGGGCGTCCAGATTGGGCGTTTCCACCACCGGGTGCCCTCCGCAGGACATACAGTCGGCTCGCATCTGGTCGGTCATAATAAACAGGACGTTGAGATCTGACATTCTGGCACCTTTCGGCTGAATGAAAATGGGAAGTAAACACCATGTGAGGAGTTGGAACGAGCCACTAATTACAAATTGTCCAGTCGACTGGAATATTCAATAGTTAAAACATCTACAATGTTTCTGAATGAACATTTTATTCATAATCTGTTTAAAAACAACATTTAGTAATTCAATTATTAAAAAATTATCTTCTATCTAAGTCTATAGTAATACTAAATTGTATTTGTTGTGCTTTGTATTACCCTAAACCTTGATCTTTCCGAACACACCGTCATAACCGGGTGTGATCTCCACCGCTCCTCTTCTCATCCTTCCAATGGCCGTTGATCCCTTTCAAACCGGACCACAGGTAGAGATTTCTCGGGTTCAACTGCTTGCTCGTCGCCCACGCAACGCGGGAATGAAGATGCACGTCTGCAACGGTTTTCACTCGGGATCACCTGTCCATTTGTTTGCGCCGCAACCGGGGTGCGGTCAAAAATGCCCTTGAAATCGCCTCGATCTGCGATTAGTATAGTATGGCAATTAAGCGTATACAAATTTATCGGATACGAAATTCTAAGGAGCTGAAATGGAATATGTAAATCTTGGAAAGAATGGCGTGAAGGTCTCCAAACTCTGCCTTGGCACAATGATGTTTGGCGGTGCAACCGAAGAGACCGAATCCATTCGCATCATTCATCGTGCTATGGATGAAGGAATCAACTTCATCGACACCGCAAATGTATACAATGCTGGTGAATCGGAACGCGTACTGGGAAAAGCGCTCAAGGGGAGAAGGGATCAGGCGTTTGTGGTCACAAAGGTCATCAACGCAATGGGAGAAGGCCCCAATGACCAGGGCGGGAGTCGCGCACACATCCTGGCAGAAGTCGAAAACAGCCTCAAGCGCCTGGACACCGACCACATCGATCTGTATGTCCTGCACCGTCCCGACTATGATACGCCCCTTGAAGAATCCATCCGTGCCCTGGACGACCTCGTAAGACACGGCAAGGTCCGCTACATTGGAATGTCCAACTATTATGCGTGGCAGATCAGCAAAACCCTGTGGTTCAGCGACGTGCACAACCTCGCTTCCGTGTCTTGTATTCAGCCGCTCTACAACATCGTAAACCGTGACCCGGAAGTGGAACTCTTCCCATTCTGCAAAGAAAACGGCATTGGTGTAATGATCTACAGCCCACTGGCCCGAGGCGTACTTGCCGGCAAGTATCTGGCGGGTCAGCCCCTTCCCGAAGGCTCCCGCGCCCAGCGTGGCGATGCCCGCATTCAGCAAGCCGAACTCCGGGAGGAGAGCTTCGAAGTTGCCCAGAAGCTGAAACCATTGGCTGACGCACACGGAAAAACGCTCACCCAGTTTTCGCTCAACTGGACGTTGAAGAATAAAGCGGTAACCTCTGCAATCGTGGGCCCGCGGACAATGGAACACCTGGAGGACAACCTGGGGTGTCTGGATTGGGAACTCAATCAGGAAACGCTGGACGAAATCGACCGGTTGGTCCCGCCGGGTACCCACACAGGGATCGGATTCACGGATCCAGCCTATCCTGTCAGGGGCAGAATTGTAGACTGAGAGGCTGATGTACAAAAGAAAAAGGCCACAGCGTAAGCTGTGGCCTTTTTCTTTATCTGATCTTTGGAAAGCATGCTACCCTGCAGCATCTCCAACTTCCTTGAGGGCTTCCTCCTCGGTCTCGTGGAGACTCGCGGTCTTGAGCAATCCCATAATGCGAAACGTTTTGGCAATCGTGGGCTCCGCACAGCAGAAGACGACCCCTCCGTCCAGCTCTTTCAGCTTCTCTATGATCTCGATCAGAATCGAGATTCCGATACTGTTGATGATCCTCACCTTTGCGAGATTCAATATGAAATGTTTGATCCCCTCATCGATCAGGCCGTAACACACCTCGGCGACCTTTTCCCCACCCATATTGTTGATATAACCCTCGCACTCCAAAACCCCAACTTTGCCTTCGTGTCGAACGCGAACCTCTAGGGTCTCTTGCATATCTTCTTACTCCTCATTGTTTCGATCAGATGACGCCTGTGTACATCTTTTGTTGGTGCTCAATATATCACAATCGCTTGACCATCGTCAATACCGTTCCGTTCCCATCGGACTGGACATCAACCTCATCCATCATCTCGTGTATGATCGTCATACCCCAGCCCCGCTTCTTCTCCCCCCGGGCTCGTTTTTCAGCCACCTTTTTTTCCGCCTCCTCCTGGTTGAACCCCTGCCCCTTGTCGATCACCTGAATCTCCAGAGCCTCCTCGGTCACATCGAGCGCCAAGTAGACCCGTCGCTCTTTGCTCTGGCTGTGCTCAAAGGCATTGATACAGGCCTCGATAACCGCTGTCTTGATCTCTTCGACCTTCACCGAGTCCATTCCCATAAATTCTGCCAAACTGGCAACTGTACTGGTTGCGGTAAGTTCCATCTGCGGCACCATCGGGAGTATCAAATCCACCTTCTCGTGCAAACTCTTTTTTTCGGTTTCCGTGCGGGATTTTTTTCTCGTCTGCGCATCGCCCCCCGACGCCTGCCCCGTTCCAACCAGCTCGTATACGTTCACCGATGCCACACCTTTGAATCGCTGGGGGCCCAGCGGCTCCAACTGGAACACATCCTTGACTTCTTCGTAAACATTCTCCCCAACCCAGATCTGACCGGCTCGGGCGCCATCGCAAAGCCGGCTCGCCAGCACGACCGCATCCCCGATCACCGTATATTCCATACGGCGAATCGACCCGATATTTCCTGCCAACACCTCTCCGCGTGAAATTCCGAAAGCCAGAGGCATCGGCTCACCTCGTCCCTTGTTGAAACGGATCATCTCCTCTCGCATCGCCAGTGCGGTCCGGACGGCGCGCTCTGTGTCATCTTCAAAAGACAGGGGCGCACCGAACGTAACCATAAAACCGTCGCCGGTGTATTTATCGAGTGTGCCATTGAACTGGAATACGATTTCATTCAAGCGGCTGAAGCAGTCGTTGAGCAGAACACCCATCGCCTCTGCACCAATACGACCCAGCAGCGCGGTGGATGCCCGGACGTCCACGAAAAGAATGGTCACATCACGGCTTTCTCCACCAAGCGACGGCGCGCGCCCTTCCGATAGCAAGAGATCGACCACCTGATCGCTCGCGTACTGTTTGAACATCCGCTGCATTCTCATTTCCTGCGTCAGGTCCTCCAGGGCAACGACCACACCCTGGATTTCGTCCCGATCATTCCGCAAGGCGGTAATCCTGCCATTCAAATTGATCCCGCGCTCTTCTACCGTTTCACCGTCTATCTGGCGGTCCTCCCCGTCCTTGAGAGACTCTGCCACCGCTTCGGCCAGCCTCTGACATCCGCACCTCGAGAAAAAGCGGGCACAGGATTTACCCAGCAAAGACTCTTCGTCTCCGAAAATGCGAGACACGGATGGATTCACCTGAACCATCCTGCCCTTAAGATCAGTTGAAATCACACCGCTGCCGATACTGGACAGGATGTCCTGGTTGTAGTTTTTGACCTCCAGAATATTCTTGTAGAGTCTGGCATTGGTCAGCGCAGCACCGGCCTGCTGAGCCATAAGCTGAAGCAAATGCGCGTCGGACTCTGTGAAAGGTTGCACGCCCTGCCGTGTCTCCTTGTCTGCAACCGCCAGGAGGCCGACCTTTCCCACGGGCGCCACCAGAACGTGCTCCAGATCCTTCAGATGCATCTCTGCCGGATCCAGAAACGCGGGGTTGCTGGCGCGCATCATACGTCCCATTTTCCGCCGCACCTGAGAGGTCTCCAGCGCGGCGCACTGGTCCTCTCTCAGGCCCACCTGGTGTGCAAGCGCAAATCTGCCGGTCCGCTCATCTTTCAGGATCAGACAACCTCCGCGTGCATCCAGAATGCCTACTGTCAGCAGAAGGACTTCCTCGATCACATCCTCTACATCCAGCGAAGAACTCAGGGTGAGGACGGCGTCGTAGAGGGTCTCGAGTTCTACAACCTTGCGGTTGAGCTTGAAATTCGAGCCCTGCGCGTCCGCCATCAGCCGCTGATTCAAAAGGCCGACCGAGAAATGGTGCCCGAGCACCTTGAGCAGCTTCAGATCATCATCCCCATAAGCTTCCCGCTGGAATCCCTCACCTAGACTGAGTACACCGAGCAGGTCTTCGTTGACCACCAGGGGAATCCACAACACGGCCTGGTAGGATTGAATGGCTGTGGAAGCCTGGCGAAACACAGGTTGTTGAAGGGTTGCTTCTTCTAGTGGAATGGGAGCCTTTGCATCCACCAGATACTGCTGCAGGTTCAAATCCACGTCCACCACTTCAGTTGGATCCGCCAGACCCCTGAAGGCCAGCAGCCGCAGTTTCTGCTCTGACGGTTCAAAAACAAGCAGCGCTCCGGATGTGGCCGCAACCGACCCCATCGTGCTTCTCAAACCCGCCTCGGCCACTTTTCTGAAGCTCCCTTCCGAGGTCAGCAAACTGCCGATCTCACTCAGCGAGGTCAGACTGAAAAGCAGCCGATCCACGTAATCCTCGGTGGCGGTCGCGCCTGGGGTATCTGGTAAACTATCTACCATATCTATATAGCTCTTTTGGTTGAAAACGCTAAAAATACGGGCCTGCTCGCCCGTTGCACCCTGACACTCAACCTTCGGAACCTGTTCCCCATACGTCAAGAGAACTGGGCAACACCCTGGTGCTCGCGAACACCCTCCAAAGGGAATCCGCAAGAGCAACTGGCCACTGACACATTTGGTGCATTGTTATTGTAACTGGAATTTGCTTATCTTACCTGTAGAACGCGGCCGGGATCACAACTGCTTGTAGAGAAAGGCTTCCTCAGATGAGATGGGATATACTGGTGTGCCTGATTGCTTTCGGGTTGCCTTTGAGTTGCAGTGATGACTCTGCACCCACCGACGCAACGGAATCGGCCGAGTTTGTGGATATTCAGCCGGTCCTGTTTTCCACAAGCGATGGATTCCAGATCACAGGCTCCTGGTTCACCTCGAGCGCCTCTGCCACCCCCAGGCCTGCCCTGATCCTGCTCCATATGTTCAGCGAAAATCATCTCCAGTGGCTGCCATTCATTCCAGACCTGGTGACCTCAGGCTATCACGTGCTCGCGTTTGATATTCGGGGGCACGGCCAGAGCACATTCCAGGGTGGGGAGTACTTTCCGATCAGCCAGTTCGATGTCGAAGACCTCGATCAAATGCCGCTCGATGTGGAGGGCGCGATCACCTGGCTCAAGACCATTCCCCAGGTGGATGGTGACCGAATCGCTGTGATCGGCGCCGATATCGGCGCCAACATCGCCTACGTGAGTTCAGGCCTGTTCCCCGGGGTGAAAACCGCCGTCTCCATCTCACCGATTTCCCTGGAGGACCAGCCTGTGCTGCTTGGCGAGGGCATTCCCGATTTTAACCCGAAATCCATTCTGTTCATGGCTGCGTTTGGGGACGGGTATACTTATACCTCTTCAGAATTCCTCGCGGGCCAAACGGCCGATCCCAAGCGTGTAACGGGGTATCAGGGTGCAGCCAACGGAACCAGCCTGTTGAACAACAGCGAAGCGCGTGCTGAAATGCTAAACTGGCTTTCCGAAAATCTCTGATACCCATCCAACTCACCTTGTGTTGACCGCCCGCCCCTGCTGAACCGAAGCGACCTCCTTGAAGCACAGGCGAAGCGCATCGGCCGCAACTTCCCCCGAAAGCTCCCGGGATACTTCCCCTTTGCCCACCTCGTTGACGGCAGCCTGCATCTCCCGCGTGAACGCCACCACCGGATCTCCGGAGCCGAGCCTGGGCTGCTTAACCTTCCCGTCATCGGTAAGAACGGATAGCGGCTGGGAGAGCACGGGTTTGCCACCCAGCATGGAGAATTCATAAAGGATCGTGGCCTTTTCTAGATAGACCTCGAACCCGTGGGCAAAAGCCCTTCCAGACTTGGAGATTGCGCCGGACGCACACGTAATAGCAAGATCAGGCCGGTCTTTATATTTGTAGGTGGTAGACAGATACTCCACATACTTGCCGTTCACCAGTCGACCCGTCGAATACACCTGGTCCGGAAGCCCGCAGAGCAGCAGAATGTAGTGCGTGTCGTGTATGTGGAGGTCGATTCCTGGACCGCCGCTTCGTTCCATATTTGAGAATTCCGAAGACCAGTTCGGCATGGAAATGATGCGCTTCAGGTGAGCGCCCAACATTTTTCCATACGTGCCTTCCTCCACCACTTTTCGGACATACGCGAACTCAGGGAAAAATGGAAGCACCTGGGCGACCATCAGCGACTTGCCCGCTTTTTTGGCCCTGCGAACCATCGTATCTGCATCTCTGATGTTCAGGGCAATGGGTTTTTCAAGCAGAACGTGCTTGCCCGCGTCAAGTGCCCTGAGCGTCATCTCCTTGTGCATCGAGGACGGCAGGCAAATATCTAGGATGTCGATGTCGGGGTCTGAAAGCAGATCATCCACATTCGAAAAGGTCTTGATTTTGGACAGATCCTCTATACCGCCGGGATCTCCAAAATTGCCTCCTAGCCCCCGCCAGTCCCCGTTCAGTTTCTTGCTGTCTCTGGTACAAATGGCAGTAACTTTACCTCCACGCAGCTTTTTTCCGCCCCGGTAATGGGTCATGCCCATAAAACCCAGACCTAGAATGCCGATATTGACCATCTGTCTGTCCTCCGGATCGACCGAATTGTGGTGAAATGTGAGGGGAACGATTGAGGCAATATATGCCCGGCCATTCCGAGCGGCAAGGAGAATTGACAATCCATAATGGGTATGGTTTCACTCTGATGCCAGCGTGAGATCCGGATACCCATCTGCCCGCCTGGGGTGCAGCCTGAGAACTTGTCTCAAACCCGGATCTCGACGCAAGCTGCGGTTTTACAATAACTAAATTTCCAATTTCCGAAATGGGCACGGAATTGGCTCTACCAACTGACGGGTCAGCTCAATCGCCATTTAAAGAAAGAGGAAACTATGAGGTGTGTTGCCGCAGGATCACTGGTACTTGTACTCTCTACCGTTTGGATCGGCACTGCGTTTTCTGCTACCGCCCCCGATTTCAACCTGAGATCACCGGACGGGAAGCGATTGAATCTGCACGATATGCTCGAGGGAGGACCGGTGTTGCTCGATTTCTGGGCCACCTATTGCAAACCATGCGTCAAGGCAATGCCCAAACTGCAGGCACTCCACAAGAAATATGAATCCAGGGGCCTTACGGTTCTGGGGGTGAATGAAGACGGTCCGCGCAGTCAAACGAAAGTGCCACCGTTTCTGCGTGCCAGAAAAATCTCCTTCCCAATTGCACTGGATACCGATGGGGGCGTGATGCGCAGAATGCAGGTCGGCGCCTTGCCAACCACAATTTTGATCGGTCAGGACGGAGAGGTCCTCTTCAGACAGGCTGGATATGATCCAAAAATGGAAGTGGCCCTGGAAAAACTCCTGGATGCTTTGCCTGATGTCACCCCTGAAGAAAAAGAAAATGCTGTCGACAAGAATTAGTCTGATCCTCCTGCTTGTTCTCGCGCTCGATTCTCAGGTTTCTGCCCAGATTACCACTTCAGGACTTACTGAATTTCAGGTGGGCCGCGTGCCGGGAGCCGACGAGACATCGGTCTCCACCTTCTACCAGCAGGTGAATGCGGATTATACGCACAAGACCCTTCAAATCGGTCTTCGAGCGGAGGTCTTCACCACCTGGCGCACAGATATCCCGGGAAGTCCTCTCGATCAGGTCGAATATCGAACGCTGGAGATCCCGCAGAAGTATCTCAGATGGTCGGCCGGGCGCGCTGAAGTGGTGGTTGGAAACTACTATACCTCTTTGGGAAGAGGGCTCACCCTGCGTGCATTCGAGCTTCCCGGAGTCGTCCTCGAGAGCCAGACCTTCAGACGAAGATACGCGCCTTCCCGCGACCTCGAAGGCGGAACCATTTCCTGGTCTGGGGATCGAATCGAGGCCCGAGCGCTTGTCGGTCGCCCGGTCATCGGCGATGTGCCGCCTGGCGTGAAGTCGGGCAATCCACCCACCCTCATCCGCCGGCGCAACAGTTGGCTGGCCGGAGGTGAACTCGCTATACGCCCTTCGGCCAACGCCAAACTGGGCGGTACGGTGGTCACGCTTACCCCAGACACTCCCGATTCAACCTACACGTGGTCGGCATATGGAGAGTTGGACCTCACACGATTTGCCCAGAAGGCCGGGCTCGGCGGGATATACAGTGCGGTCTATGCCGAATATGCACGACTCGAAGACGCCTCCACGCAGGGCGATGGCCTCTACCTTTCAGGGAATATTGGTGGGGATCGACTGGGTCTCAGTCTGGAATACAAGGATTATGATAACCTGTCCCTGGTCGTGAACGATCCCCCTTCCCTTGTACGTGAACACTCGGCTGTGATCCTCAACAGGAACACGCACGTCTTGCTCCCACTCAGCGAAAAAGGACACCAGGTGGAAGCCACCTACACCCTGCCTTCCCTGGGGACGATCACAGCCAACAGCAGCAAGGGTGTGAATCAGCTTGCGCCAGGATTCAGTACGACATTCCAGGAACAATATCTGGGCCTGGAGCTGGAACGGTTCATACCCGTGTTCTCCGCGTCAGCCTTCCTCGATTGGGGCAAGGATGAACTGGAAGGCCTGCTGAACCATCGATCAGGTGGCATTGGCCTGGAAAAAACTTCGGACAAAGGGTTTACGACGGGGTTGGACCTCCAGATGAAACGCGGCACGCGCACCCTCGACGCGTCCGGTTTCACGGACATCTATGGCCAACTCTCGTGGAGACACCCGAAAGGCTTCGGGGCGGGCGTCTTGATGGACCACACATCTGATCCCCTCGAGACGGATGATCCCGCCACCCTGGGTCAAATCGAATCCGACTCGAAGACCTGGTGGGCGATCAATCTCAGCTTCTCCTTTTCGGGGAAATACGACGCCCTTGTGTTTGCAGGACGTCGCCGCGGCGGTACTGCCTGCACCTCTGGAACCTGTTACCAGGTGTTGCCTTTCAAGGGGGTGGAAGTCCGACTGCGGACCAACTTTTGACATTCAACTCTAAGTACGCTCCAGGAGGACATATGAAGTATGCACGTGTATTTCTTTTCGCCGTGATACTTGGCCTTGTAACTACTTCGGCGTCCTGGACAATGGGGGTTGGGGACGCGGTCCCTTCCTTTTCATTAACTGGGCTGGACGGAAAGATTTACAAACCCGAAGACTTCAAGGGCAAGGTGCTCGTCCTGTTCTTTATAGGATACAATTGTCCTGTTTGCGTGGCAGAGGCGCCCACCGTAGAACAGACCGTTTGGAAAGCCTGGGATGCGAATGATATTCAGGTCCTGGGCCTGGACATGTGGAATGGGAGTACAGCGCAGCTTCAGTCCTTCCAGAGTACCACGAAGGTTACTTTTCCTCTGCTTCAAATGGCGGGTTCCGGTACCGATTTCGGAATTACGACACAGCCTGTTGTAGACGTCGCAATGGTGGTGGACCGGGAAGGTGTCATCAATCACATCGGGGGATTCACTGTTTTTAAGGAACCCGCGATGTTAAAGGCCATTTCAAGTTTGTTGAAGCCGCCGGCGCCAATCCTCGCCACAGACATTTCCACCCTCGATTTTGGCTCGGAGCTTCAGGCTGGCGAGACCCGAACCGTCTCCCTCGAGTTGAGAAATGACGGCGATTCGGATCTGGTCATTTCCGGAATCGAGTCTGATCTCGGAGTTTTGACCTTCAGTGCAACAGAATTGACGCTCGCGCCAGGGTCAACCGGGCAGATCAATGCCACTCTGAGTCCAGTAACTGGTGGTACGCTGACCGGAACCCTTAACATCCTCAGCAATGACGAAGCCTCCGGCGCATTCCAGATCCCCATACGAGACATTACCATAATATCTCTACCTGGCGCCATCAGCATCGCATCCAGTCAGATCGACTTTGGCGAAACCGAAATCAGGCGTGCGAGAACGCAAACCGTCACCATCCAGAATGTGGGTGAAGGCCCGCTTCGGATCAGCGAGATCACCACAGATCTTTCAGGACTTGGTGTCGATCCACAGTCCTTGAGTATTCCCTCGGGGCAGTCCGCAGAATTCACCTTGAAGATGACGCCAGATACCGAAGGGAACTTCAGCGGCACGATCACGTTTAACAGTGATGATCCTGAAAAGGGGGCATTTTCTGTGCCGGTGGTCGGAACAACGATCGTGATTCCAGCAGATTCCAGAACGGATTTCAACACCGACGGCCAGGTGAACCTCACCGATTTCATCGGCTTTGTAAGGGCCTTCAATTCCAGCGATGCCCGCTATGACTTGAGCAACAACGGCAGGATGGATTTTGCGGATTTTATTGTATTTGTGCAGTCCTTTGGACGGCCGGTCCTGTAGCTCTGCGTTCCGGCCAGAGCCAGGAAACTTCACTGTGTGTTAAAGGAAATGTGGATGAAAATCATCTATCGGTTAATGCTGGTGTCCTGCGTGATACTGCTGGCACCCCCCCTCTGGGCTCAGGTGGGAGCCCAGATACCCGCCTTCTCTCTCCAGGATCTCGATGGCAAAACTTACACCGAGAAAGACTATGAAGGCAGGATCCTTGTCCTGTATTTCATGGGCTACAATTGAATTGTTTGTATCGGGACGGGTCCGTCCGTAGAGCGTGAAATTTGGCAGGCGTTTCAGAGTGAAGGGGTCCAGGTTCTGGGTCTGGACCTGTGGAACGGCAGCACTTCTCAGCTGGCTTCTTTCAAAACCATAACACGCGTCACCTTTCCACTGCTCCAGCGGGCCGGAATCGGAACGAACTTTGGCCTGAGCGGCAGGGGATCAATCGATGCGATGATGATCGTGGACCAGAATGGCACGGTGAGGCGATTGAGCAGTTCAAGACCCTCGGCGCTCGCCCAGAGTGCACAGCTCCTCCAGGATCTCCTCACCGTTCGGGTCGCGTCTCTGGCCACCTCCCTTTCCGAAATCGATTTTGGTGGTGAAATGGTTCTGGGAGATACTAGAAATGTCGCTCTGAATGTGATCAACGAAGGACGAAACAACCTGGAAGTCACTGCCATCCGATCCGACAATCGGGCCATCACCGTCAACGACACCAGTTTCCTCGTGGCGCCCGGGGGCAGCAAAGAGATCATCCTCTCGATCACACCCGTCTCCGGCGGGACGCTTTCGGGCACTCTCACATTTGTTAGTAACGATCCCGAGAAAGAGGCGTTCCAACTGAGTATAAATCCCGTGGAGGTCCTTGTGCCGCCTGGCGAACTGAGCACGCTGGCCTCCCGGGTGGACTTTGGCAGCGTCGAAGTTAACCGGAACGCCAGTGAGTCCATTACCCTGGAGAACATCGGAGCCGGTCCCCTGGTCGTCACACAAATCGCATCTAATGTCACGGGTCTTTTGCTGCCAAACTCGCAAATTCTTATACCTCCAGGTGAATCCTGGGAACTCGTCTTGACGCTGAATACCGGGCTGGCAGGCAGCTCCACGGGATCAATCACCATTGCCACCGATGCCCCGGGCTCAGAAGCTATTCAGATCCCGATATCGTGGGCGGCCACTGTGATCCATGCCGACACGCGCGCAGACTTCAATGATGACCGGCAGGTAACTTTTGGAGATTTCATATTGTTTGTCCAGGCATACAACACGACTGACACATTGTTCGACTTGAACGATAATTCTGTGGTCGACTTTGGAGACTTCGTTATATTTGTGAAGTCCTTCGGCAGGCCATTGCCCTGAGTAGCTACCGAACATTTCACGGCTGCGGCACGTCGGTTTCGGCGGGCCGCTTTTCTTTGTTCTTCTTCCCTGGAGAAGAATGAGGAAACTGGACCGGGGGTCAGGGAGTCCCATTGACAGCGGGTTGAACCAAACGCAGGGAATCATCTTTGAGGATGCAGGCAGTGCAGGCTACCGATGTGTTATCCGAGGTTCACAGCTACATATCCCGCCGGGGTTTGATCGAGCCGGGTCAGCAGGTGGTAATCGGGGTTTCGGGAGGTCCGGATTCAGTCGCTCTCCTGGACCTTTTGTGCAGACTGAGCGTGGATCTGGAATTCCAGATCCACGTTGCCCATATGAACCATAGGCTGAGGGGTGAAGCGTCTGACGGGGACGAGGCATTTGTTTCCCGATTGGCAGACACGCTCGATCTTCCGTATCACAGCAAGGCGATGGACATCGATCGGCGTGGCAAATCCATCGAGGAGGCAGCACGAGATGCGAGGCTCGAATTTCTGAAACATGTCCTGGATCAAACCGGGTCCCACAGGATCGCGCTGGGACACTCTCGGAGCGATCAGGCCGAAACCTTTCTACTCCGGTTGTTTAGGGGTGCTGGTGCCCGTGGCCTTGGAGCCATCAGGCCCATCAGGGACGGGCTCTGGATTCGTCCCCTGCTGGACCTTCCTCGTGAGCGAATTCTGGCCTACAATCGGTTTCGCAAACTGGAGTTTCGCACAGATGATTCCAACACAGACAGACGCTTTTCGCGAAACCGGATCAGACACGACTTGCTTCCCCTGCTGGCGGCCGACTTTAACCCTTCCATAGAGGAGGTTTTGGCCAGATCTGCCGATATTCTACAGCAGGAAGACGAGCTGATGGCAGACCTGACGGAAACTGCCCTGGAAGACACCCTTCGATACAGGGGCCAAAGAAAAATAATTCTTGATGTAACTACACTTTTCAGGTATCATATATCACTTCGGAGGAGGATTCTGCGCAAGGTGTTATTATGCCTCCAGTTTGGCGCAACGGAGATCACCTTCAAGACACTCCATCGAGTCCTTGATCTGCTCAATAATTCCTCCGGCACGGTTCAGATTTCCGCCGACTTTTGTGTCCAAAAATTAGCTGGAATGCTGGTCCTTTCACGAGTCACGCCCCCTTCAGAAACACAGCTGGTAGTGCCGGGCATCACGCAAATCCCCTGGCTGGATGCAGCCGTGGAAGTCAGCGTTAGACCCGTTTCGGAAGTGGTCGATGACTTGAATCGCCTACCGGCTTTCCGGGCGTGCTTCGATCTATCAGACATAGACGGCAGTCTGGCCATCCGCAATCCGCGCCAGGGCGATCGCATGAAGCCCTTTGGGATGCCCGGAACTCAGAAGATCAGCCATTTTTTGATCAATTCAAAAACGCCCAGAACGCTGAGAGATCAGATACCTTTGCTTGTGGATAAGAGTTCCATTCTATGGGCAGTCGGGCTGCGACGAGCCCGCCCATACCCTGTCACATCCGGCACCAGGGAGGTCCTGGATGTTGTTTTCACAGGAGGCTGGCTCACTTCGGCTGCCCTCCAAAGTCCCGTATTAAGGTAGGTTTTTATACTATGATGGACCCCAAGGACAAAGAGCAATCCGCGCAGGAAGAAACGGAAGAGCAGACGTCTCCGGATCTGGAGTTGGAGACCCCAGACAGCCCTGAGGAAAGTCCGGAACCGGAAGAACAGACGCCTCCGACCCAACCCGTGCCGCTCCGTGAGGATCAGCGGTCCGGCTCGGAAGGGGATGGCAGCGAATGGCGACGAAGATCCAAAACACTCGCCTTCTGGGTCTTTTTTGTCCTTGTTGCTATTTTTGCCTCCAAATTTTTCGGCAGTGCCCCGGGTTCGGGCGATCCGATCCTGAGCTATAAGGAATACAAGACGCTGCTGGTTCAGGGCAAGATCGCCAATGCAGTCATTATCGATAGCGAGTTTCACGGTACGCTCCGCGAACCGGAATACATCAATACCGAAAGAGGAACGCAGCAGGCCTACAAGAATTTCATTGTAAACCTGGGCGTCATCGACTCCGAGTCCAGGGCGGAGTGGGAACAATATGAGGTTGATTTCGAGTTTCAGAATAAGCCCTTCAATTGGCTGAACGTCTTCTTCAACTTCCTGCCCTGGCTGCTGTTCGTTGGGTTGTGGCTGTTCATACTCAGACAGATGCAGGGCGGTCCGAAGGGTGCCTTCAGCTTCGGCAAAAGCAAGGCGAAACTCGTGTCTGAAGATCGCATCAAGGTGACCTTCAAGGATGTGGCCGGGGCCGAAGAGGCCAAGCAGGAGCTGCAAGAGATTATCGAATTCCTGAAAGATCCCAGAAAGTTCCAGAAGTTGGGCGGCCGGATCCCCAAAGGCGTGCTTCTAATGGGCCCGCCGGGAACTGGAAAAACCTACATGGCCAAAGCCGTGGCCGGCGAGGCCGGAGTTCCTTTCTATAGTATGAGCGGGTCCGACTTTGTAGAGATGTTCGTGGGTGTAGGTGCCTCGCGGGTTCGAGATCTTTTCGAACAGGGAAAAAACAATGCCCCTTGCATTATTTTCATAGACGAAATCGATGCTGTGGGCCGTCACAGGGGCGCGGGAATCGGAGGCGGGCACGACGAGCGCGAGCAGACACTGAACCAGCTCCTGGTCGAAATGGATGGTTTCGATTCCAAAGAAGGTGTAATCCTTATTGCTGCAACGAACCGGCCGGATGTGCTGGACCCGGCACTTCTCCGCCCCGGGCGATTCGACCGGCAGGTGGTGGTGGACAGGCCCGATGTGCGTGGAAGAGAAGGCGTGCTGAAGGTTCACGTCCGGAATACGCCGCTGTATAAAGATGTGGACCTCAAGGTAATTGCAAGGTCAACGCCCGGATTCTCAGGCGCGGATCTGGAAAACCTGGTCAATGAAGCCGCCTTGCTCGCCTCCAGATTCGACCGTTCCAGCGTGACCATGGAGGACTTTGAAAACGCGAAGGATAAGGTCCTTATGGGCGCCGAGAGGCGCAGCCTCGTCATAACCGATGAAGAAAAGAAGCGCACGGCCTATCATGAAATTGGTCACGCGCTGGTCGCGAAGATGATTCCCGAAAGTGATCCGGTTCACAAGGTCACCATCATACCCAGGGGGCAATCTCTCGGGCTTACGACCTATCTGCCCATGGACGAACGTCACAATTACTCGAAGAAGTATAGCGAGGCCGTCCTCACCTATGCGCTGGGCGGAAGGGTTGCCGAGAAACTGATCTTCGATGAAGTCTCCAGCGGCGCACAGCAGGATTACCGGATGGCCACCGACCTCGCCAGACGAATGGTCTGCGACTGGGGAATGAGCGAGGAAATGGGTCCCCTATCCTATGGCCAGAATAACAACGAGATATTCATCGGCCGGGAAATGGCCCAAAGACGCGACTACAGCGACAAAGTTGCTGAGATGATCGATGAAGAAATCAAGAAATTCATCCTCATAGCAGAAAAGCGGGCTATTGAGTTGCTCAGTGGAAATCTGCCTATGGTGCATCTGCTTTCCGAGGCCTTGCTGATCCACGAAGTACTCGACGATCCGCAGCTGAACCGCATTCTCGCCGGCGAAACACTCGAGAAACCCAAGAATCGCGCCAGGGCCAACGGACGGCCTGATTCGGAAGATCCTGCAGCGGCAGATGAAGATCAGGAGTCTGGCGATCAGCCCTCGGCGGAAACGCCTCCTGTGGAGGATAAACCGGCTGAAGAGGACTGAGCCTTAAGACCTGGACCGAACTGGAAGGGATGACGAGGGGCCTGCCTCCTCGACATCCCTTTTTCTAATCTGGGAGTGGAAACACGCAACGTGGAAAGCACCTGCCCGCCGGGCTATTTTGAAATCGACTGCAGGGGAAAGGTCCTCGATACACGTTCAGGCACCCTCCTTATGGGTATCCTGAATATCACACCCGATTCTTTCTCCGATGGTGGCATTTTCCTGGAACAGGAAGCCGCCATTGCACGTGCTATGCAGATGGTCGAAGAAGGTGCAGACATCATCGACATCGGCGGTGAGTCCACAAGACCGGCCGGACCTTATGGAGAGGGTGCGGATCAGGTATCCTCCGATGAAGAGTGTCGTCGAACCATACCCGTGATTCAGGCCCTGTCAGACAGAATTTCTGTGCCGATATCCATAGACACCACCAAAGCGATCGTTGCTGAGAGAGCTCTGGTGGCCGGCGCAGCTATCGTTAACGATATAAGCGCGATGCGATTCGATTCACGTATGCCGGATGTAATCGCCGCGTTCGGTGTTCCTGTTGTGCTCATGCATATGAAGGGCACACCCAGGACCATGCAGGCCAATCCCGTATACTCGGATCTGATGGGTGAAATCGTCTCGTTTCTGGCCGACAGGCGCGATACGGCGGTAAAAGCCGGCGTGGCTTCCAACCGCATCATCCTGGATCCAGGGCTTGGGTTTGGCAAGAAATACGAGCACAATTTCCAGATCATCGCACAATTGCAGGCGCTGCGCGCCCTTGGGTGCCCGGTTCTCATTGGTCCCTCGCGAAAAAAATTCGTGGGCTATCCTCTGGAACTGTCCCCGTCTGACCGTCTCGAGGGCACCCTGTCTGCCCTCGCACTGTCCGTGCTCCACGGCGCCCATATTGTCCGGGTACACGACGTAAAGGAAGCTCGGAGGGCGATTCTGGTTGCAGATCAGGTGCTGGCTTATAAACACCCGATTGCGGACACTGGCGGTAGCCGGAACCGGGCAAAACCGACTTGACAAAAGCCTTGCTGGTGAATAAATTTCAAAGATGAGAAGACCTGGATCCGGAGGTTCGAAAGCCCTTCCGGACGCTACCTTCCGGCCTGTAGAAAAGGAGATCATATGGACGCTCCCCACATGCTGATCAGGGACGTTAAGCTGCTCAACACTGGCACCGGCCAATCAGTAGCCGTGGAATTTGGAGATGGTCAGGTCAAGACCTTTACTGCCAGGGATTTATACGAGGCCAGTCGGATGTTGAAACCATCCGCCAAGGAAGCCGAGACAAAAACGGCCTCCCAGAGACGTGCCGAAGAATTTCTGGCGATGAAGCGCAGCAGGCGCTAAGTGCTTCCTCTTCTCCTCCATACCGAGTCAAGGCGAACAACGTGATCACAGAAGAAATCTACCAACAGCTCTGCAGAGTCTACACCATAGCGTGCCCGGCCTGCAATTTCGAGAATCAGTATCCGAGATTGAAGCGCGATATTTACCGTGCACGAAATACCGAGCTGGATGGGCACCCACTGGAAATCTCCTGGTCGGTCAAGAGCGAGTTTCCCGAATGGCTCTCACCTCTCAATTTCTTCTGGGGCGTCTGCGAAAACTGTTTCTATACCGGCCAACTCGATGATCCTGATTTTCGTCAGTGACAGAAAAACTCCAAAAAGTTCTTGGCAATGTATGGCGAAGGACTTCTCGACAAAATGGGGTCCGAGGCCAATGCCGGCAATGGGGCCCCGAAAGCGCTCAGCAAGGGGCTCCAACCCGAAGATCCATTCGGGACAGCGATCACCCAGTTTTACCTGGGCATATTCACGGAGTGCGTGAAGAGCACACCCGTGCCTGGCAATATCGCTCGATCCTACCTGCGCATAGCCTGGCTCTATAGAGACGCACCCGGGAGCTTGCGGGAAATTGCAGCCGAGTCCGGCATCAAGGATGTGCTTGAAGAGGCCGAGCCCGTTTGGGCGGAGTGTTTGCCTCCCAACAGCAATTATCCCCTTCCACCTGGAATTGCCACAGACGAAGTGGGTGCCCTCCGATATACGATGGCGTTCTTTGAATGGAACTTCCGTTCGCTCAGTTCATCCGGATATGAAGACGAGATGCGGCTGATGGCACTCATTGCGGAAATCGGGTATCGCCTCTACGAGCTCACCAACGACGATGAGGACTTTCAGAAGGGACAGACACTCTTCAGCGGTTCCATGCAGAAGTGTCTCAGTGTAATTAATGACAAGACCATCGTTGGCGGGGCGGTCAACAAGGCGAAAGAGTCGCTTGATAAGGCCGGAGATCGAGGCAGAGAACTTCGGTTACTCAAGGCACGCAGGGACAAGGGTCAGGATCTCCCAACGGATCCGGTAGTCTCTCCCCTGCCGGCTGTCCCGCAGAACGGTTCCGGTACATCGGCCCCGGAGACCGAGACAGAAGGAGATGTGGCAGATTCACCTGCAGCGGCTGCGCCGGAACCTGAACCCGCAATGCCTGCGGCGCCGGAAGGTAGTCTGGATGCCCTGAAACAGAAAATTACACAAATGGACACCGAGAATAAACGGTGGATGAGACTGGCAGGTATTTCCGAGATTACGGGTCTCCCGAACAAGGTCATGCTCTCCAGGGTATTGCTGCCCGGAGCCCTGAAACAGGCCATCTCACATCGCGAACCCCTGGGGTGTATTCTTGTTTCGCCTGAGGGAATGCGCGAGATCAACGGAAAATTTGGACGTTCGAAGGGAGACATTCTCCTCAAGCAAATTTCCGAGTGTCTTAAGGGACTTCTGAAACGCGGTGAGCGCCTTGCCAACCCGGATGGCGCCAATTTCCTTGTGATCGTACCCGCCCTTAATCTGAGGCAACTTCGGAAGCGCGCCGAGACCCTCCACAAAGACCTCACCTCTCGCCGTTTCGACCTCGACGGTGCCGCCTTGTCTATGGAAGCAAGAGCGGGTGTATTCGGTTTTGAAAGTTACGACAAAGGAAACAATGCGAAAGTCCTCCAGGAGGCCCTCTACACAGGTGTGGTTTCAGCGCTGGACACGGCCAAGGTCTCGGGAACACCGGTCGAGGTTGGCGCCGGACAGAGCTGAGTCCACCACGCGACAACCTGCAGCTACCACATCCGGCATCGAAGATCCTTCTTTTCTCCTCGAATCTCGCTTCCGCCGGAATTGGGACATACCTGCCCCTTACCACAACCCGGACACCTCGTCATCCTGCACCGACCTTCAGTCTGAACCTTCATCGCCCTTGAGAAAATTTCTTCGCCTGCTGCTGCTGTTCTTTTATGTTCCCCTACCTGGCACCGTATTTCCATCCAGGATAGACCCGGCTTCGCTATGGTGGATAGTAGTAAACGATGCGATCGCCCTGTGCTCCAGTTCAGGCAGAGTGGTCTCTCCGCAGGTGATGCCCAGTCTGATCAGGCGCTTTATCGGTGCGCCAGCTATCGAATGGCCGGATCTACCGGCAGAAGGTGCTTGCCAGGCATCTTGAAACCCCAATTGGTTCAGCACTGAAACCAGAGATCCTATGGCCAAACTTCAATTCTTCGATTGCAACCTCATCGTGGGCAGGAGAAGTTCGCCCAGGCCCGAGAATAACCTTTCAATTGTAGAAATTCTTGGGGAACTTGATTACGCCCAAATTGACAAAGCCCTGACCACACACGCGTCCGCTCGAGACCTGGATCCCCGAATCGGAAATGCGGCAATGACCGAGTTGGCGAACCAGCACGACCGCTTCGTCACCTCCTACGTGGTACTGCCCCACCATACAGGGGAGTTTCCCTGCGGTGACGCGCTGCTGCGCTATCTCTCCGACGGAGGTGCAAAAGCCGTCCGGATGTTCCCTGTGGAGCACAGCTTCGGGCTCGGCGAAACCTGGTGCGGCAACCTGTTTGCCACATTGGCAGAGGCAGGTGTGCCCGTTTTTATCGACCAGGATCAAACCGACTGGGTGCAGATAGACGGTGTTCTCGAACAGCATCCGCAACTCGATTTGGTCGTTCTGCGCGTGGGCTACAGAATCAACAGGTGGGTGTATCCACTTTTGGAGAAACACAAAGGGCTGCACTTGGAACCCGCATTCTATGCAGCCCACCGGGGAATCGAAACTCTGACCCGTAAATTTGGTCCGAATCGCATGGTGTTTGGCACGGGTCTCCCGGAATGGGATGCAGCTGCACCCATCTCCGCAGTGCAGTACGCAGACATCGACGACGAATGCAGAAGACAGATTGCCGGAGAGAATTTGAGCAAACTGCTGTGGAACAATTACTGACGCGTCCCCGTTTGGGGGAGGGAGTGCAATCAAATGACGCCTGATGACCGGATGTGGTCCCGTGTAAGAGCTGGAGAAATCCTGCAGGATGAATTGTTGATTGACATCCACACGCACATGGGGCCTTGGTACAATTTTCATATCGCCGATGATCCCTGGGCAGAGGGCATGATCGAGGCAATGGATACGTGTGGCATAGACTTGATCGTGACCGCACCGCACGCGGGCATAGGGCCGGAGGCCGTAGAGGGCAACAAGCAGGCACTGGACGCCATCGGGAAATTCCCTTCCCGTATATTTGGCTACTGCACCGTCAATCCCAATTACTCCGAAACCGAGATGATCGATCAGCTGGAAGGGTATGTCTTGCGCAACGGCTTCCGGGGTATCAAAATCCACCCCACCACCCACGACTACCCGGCGTTCGGATCTGGCTACGATGCCATGTGGCGATTTGCCCACGAATATGAACTTCCGGTGCTGGTGCACACGTGGGAAAGCGATCCCCAATGTGGACCGCTGCTTTTTGATCCGATCGGGAAAGAATTCCCGGGTGCGAAAATTATTTTGGGACATTCTGGCGCATCTGCAGGTGGTATTCGTGAATCCATAGCCGCAGCTGCCGCCACACCGAATCTTTATCTGGATCTCACCAAGTCCTTTATGCACAGGGGACTGTTGGAAGTCATGGTGAACGCCGTGGGCGCGGACCGGGTTCTGTTTGGAACGGACCTGCCGTTTCTGGACTGCCGCGCCCAGGTCGGATACGTAGCCGGTGGCAGAATATCGGACGGTGAAAAACAGAAGATATTCGGCCTTAACGCGTGCGACATTTTCCGAATCGACAGACCCGGTGCAGTAGCGAATTGACCGATCAGTCCCGGTCCGCTTTGATGCTGCGTGACCTGGGTCACATCCCGATCCCCTCCGCCAGGATTTCTTCACTCAATGCCCGGCCAAGCACCCGGCACCAAAATGGAGCAAAACATGTCAGACTTGAAAGCCTACGCGGCAGCGGGAATCGACATCGATGGTGCCAACAGGACCAAGTCTCGAATTACAGGGATGGTCCGGTCTACCTTTGGACCCGAAGTACTCACGGACATTGGTGGATTTGGCGGCCTCTTCGCCCCGAACTGGAAGGACTACGATGATCCGGTGCTCGTGGCCAGCGCCGACGGTGTGGGAACAAAACTCAAACTCGCATTTCTAACGGGCATACACCACACGGTGGGTGCCGACCTCGTAGCCCATTGCGCCAACGACATTCTTGTCCAGGGTGCCCGCCCACTTTTCTTTCTGGATTACCTCGCCATGCCCACACACGAGGCCGAAGTAGCAGAGGCCATCGTCCGTGGAGTGGCAAATGGATGCAAGAACTGCGGGTGTGCCCTTCTAGGTGGTGAAATGGCTGAAATGCCAGGCTTCTACAAGGAAAAGGAATATGACCTCGCGGGTACGATCGTGGGAATGGTCGACCGGTCCAAAATACTGGACGGAACATCGGCCCGGAGCGGAGACACCCTGATCGGCCTTGCCTCGAGCGGACTACATACGAACGGGTATAGCCTTGCACGAAAGCTGGTATTTGAGACGGCGGGTTGGGATGTAAACAAACGCGTGGAGGAATTGGACGGCACAATCGGTGAAGCGCTGCTGGCGCCTCACAGGGCGTATGTGAAACCGGTCTTTGCGCTGATGGAGCAGGTCCATGTGAAGGGCATCGCACATATCACCGGAGGCGGGTTGGTGGATAACTTGCCGAGGTCTCTTCCTGAAGGTCTCGGCGCACGCATCTCACGCGGAACCTGGCCGGAAAATCCGATATTTACACTCCTTCAGAAGCTGGGATCCATAGAGACTTCGGAAATGTTCCAGGCCTTCAATATGGGATTGGGCATGGTCCTCGTTGTCTCATCCGACGAGGCGGAACTTGCTACTGGAATACTGCAGGGTCTCGGCGAACGCGCATATACCGTGGGCAAGGTGGTGGATGATCCGAATCATCGTGTCGAAATCTCTTGATCTGATATTGGTACCAAATCCCTAACGCCGAATGGAATGGTCCTATGCTGCTGCGATTTCTTCTGATGGGCACGTTCGCCACACTTGTCTATCGAATTCTGAGAGACCTCTGGCGTTCTATCGCTTCCCGCGTCACACAGGCCGGCCCAACGCCCACCAAAGAGAAAAAGCAGCCGCCCTGGGATGTGGATAAAGCCCGAATCACGGACGCCGATTTCCACGATCTGGACAATTAGAGACGGGGTGTCACCAGTGGGGAGAACAATGACCTTCGAGTTCATGGGTGTAGGCAGCTTCTTTGCGAAGCAGAATCATCAGACCAATGTTCTGATTAACGAGAACATTCTGATAGACTGCGGAATGACTGCTGGAAGAAGCTTGCACGACAGGAGTCGGAACTTTGGCCAGATCGATCACTTGTTCCTCACCCATACACACGCCGACCATATTGGTGGAATCGAGGAATGCGCATTTTACTGCAAATATCTTTCTGGCGGTCACAAACCCGATTTGTATCTCCCCTCCCCGCTAGGCGGTGTCCTTTGGGAGCATTCCCTGCAGGGTGGTCTGCGAGATGTTGAAACCGGAGCGCTTGGTCTTGATTACTATTTCAATGTGATAGAAGTGGACCATGAATTTGAGATCGATGGGGTCGCCTTTGAAATCGTTCCCACCGTGCATGTGGCCGACAAATTCTGCTGTGGGTTGAAGATTAACAACACCGTCTACTTTTCCGGTGACACACGCTTTGATCCGGAAATGATCCTCGAGCAAGGAGAAGACGCGGAAATCATCTATCACGACTGCCAATTTTTCACGGGGGGAATTCACGCAAGTCTCGATGAACTGGAGACGCTCCCCGAGCACATCAGAAAGAAGATCTGGCTGATGCATTACAGTGATGATTTCGCAGCTCACTCAGATCGGGCAAAACAACTCGGGTTTCGCTGGGCACGACAGCACGAGGTCTATCGATTTAACGGATAACAAGGATGAGGCGAATTTCAACCGCATCTTTTCTCGCTTCTGACACCTCTGTTCTTCCAGTCTGATACGGTACTTATGGCAAAACGGAATACGACTGGCCGCAAATCTTCCGGAGGCACGAAACCCTCGCAGATTCTAAGCAGTGTTTCGAAGGGTGAAATTTCGCCGGTTTATTTCCTTCACGGTGCAGAGGAGTTCGCGAAGGGGGACCTGCTCGACAGCCTGGTGCAATCCCTGGTCGATCCGGCTACATCGGCCTTCAACTTCGACAAATTCCAGGGAGAGGATCTGGATGTTGGGGATGTCGCAAGCAGAATCGCTTCCTTTCCTATGATGGCGCCGAGACGAGTGGTTGTCATCCGGCGAATAGACAAACTCGACGATACCCAGGCGCGCGTCCTTCTCCCATATCTGGAGGATCCATCCCCAACGACGACCTTGATACTTACCGCAACAAAACCCGATGGTCGCAAAAAGTTGTTTTCCCAGTTGAAGAAGTCAGCAGTCTGTCTGGAATTCAAGCAGCCTTACGACAACCAGATTCCGGATTGGATCAGGGGAAGAATTTCCGCAATGGACAAAGAGATGGATGCAGAGGCGGTCCATCTCCTGCAGATGAGCGTAGGGGCACAACTTGCAGAACTGGCCAATGAACTCGAAAAGCTCGTCATTCATGTGGGAGATGAACGCGTGATTAGCGTCCAGGATGTGCGGGAGGTTGTCAGTGCTTCCCGTGGAGCATCCATTTTCGAACTGGCAGATGCAATGGGCAGGCGGAATACCGCCCGGGCACTCACTTGCCTGAGGCAGCTGGTTGAACAAGGAGAGAATCCCTCGCGTATGGTCGCCATGCTCACACGCCACATCGTGATCCTCAGAAACGCGCGCTGGCTGCAGTCGCTCCGTCTTTCCAGAACCGAAATCGCAGGAAAACTGAAAGTCCCTCCATTTTTCTTGTCAGGATACCTCGAACAAGCCGCCCTGTTCAATGATGAGGAACTGTGGATGGCCTTCGAATCCCTGCTGGAAGCCGATAGCAGCCTTAAGTCCAGATCCCGCTCGCCACACACTTCCCTTTCTGCTCTGGTTGTCCGTGTCTGCGCTGGGTTTGCATAGTCGGAACCTTGACATCGGCAGGCAAAGTCGTTAGATTCTTTTGCCCCAAGACTGACGTATTGTCTTCTCCCAACGTCTCCGTGTGACAGATCGACATACCCATCCCGTTTCTCTGATGAATCCGGATGATTTCTGAACGCCTGTTCGCGACAAAAACTATACACAAGCTCCTGTTTATACAAATCTTACAAAGAAACATTTGAAGTGTGGCACAGACTTTGCATCGTAATATTGAATGAAGTCGACAGTTACGAGTATCATGGATTGTTAATCTGAAAGGCGGTGAACAAGTTGGGAAACGCAATTACCTTTACAGACGACAGTTTCCAGGCCGAGGTCATTGAATCTTCAGTACCCGTTCTGGTTGATTTCTGGGCAACGTGGTGCGGACCTTGCCGAATGGTTGCACCAATAGTGGATGAACTGGCCCAGGAGTACGAAGGAAGGGTGAAGGTTGGCAAGGTGGATGTGGATTCTGAGCAGAAAATCGCCGCGGACTTTGGCATACGAAGCATACCGACCTTGCTCATTTTCAAAGACGGAAAACAGGCCGAGCAGATTGTAGGCGCTGTATCAAAGAATCACCTCGTGGAAAAACTGGAGTCCGTCTTGTAGACCAGATCCATTTGAGTCAAAAACACAGAAAGCGGGGAGAATCTTCTCCCCGCTTTCTGTTTAGTCGCCTTTGAGGTGGGTTATTGCAGAATAAAGAGCTCGAAGTATACGGCTCTGACTTCCCCGGTCTCGAGCAGCCCCGATTCATTGACAATACCTTTCAGCGTCTCCCTTAGTTTCATCCGGTCTTCAGGGCCATCCAGCATGTGAAACGGCATGTTGTTCATGGTCCTGGCAAGCAACTCCCTGATCTGGGCGGTTTTGACCATACTCTCCTGCAGTACTCCCAACACTTCTTCATTATCCACCTCTAAAGATATTTTTACTCGCAGAAATCGGATACCGGCCTCGTCCCGGGGGTTCAGGAGAATTTCCTCGAGGGGATGCAGAAGCGGCGTCTTTACGATTATTTTTTCCGCTTCGCTCTCTACTGATTCGGGAAGCACTTCGCCCGATTCCTCAGCGTCCGCGACACGCTGTTTCGGAAGAACGATTTTGTCAATCAGCATATACGCCAGGGCCACCTGGCCGATCAGTACAATAATTACAAGGACTACGAACTGATTGACCCTGGAACCCGCAGGAGGGGGCGCCTGAATCTGTTCGTCCTCTCCCTGCTCTTCCTGTTCTTCTTCGGCCACTTGGGGAACCCCTCACCCGTTCGGGTACAAAGAACTGGGTCGACAAAAACACCTGAGATTCGGTGTCGGATCCATTAATTTTCATCCCCCTGTTGTCGAGGGGGAACAAATGTCTTAACTTCGAAAATATTAAGGCTTAAGGCAAATACTGTCAAGTCTGTATTACCTACCCAAGGAGCACCATCTTATGAATATCGAGAAGGTCGTCATTCCGGTGGCAGGAATGGGGACCCGGCTGTTGCCGGCTACCAAATCGCAACCGAAGGAAATGCTGCCCATTGGAAGGAAGCCTGTTGTGCAGTACGTGGTTGAGGAAATGGTAGAGCAGGGACTCAAAAAGATCCTATTTGTCACTGGTAGGGACAAACGATCCATCGAGGATCATTTCGACCGCGATCCGGATCTGGTGAATCGACTGTCCGAAAACGACAATGAAGAACTGCTCGACGAAATCGACTACGATCGAGAGGAAGTTAAGTTCTTTTATACGCGCCAGATTATTCCGCCCGGCCGCCAGACCCCCGCGGGAATAGGACACGCGATCGCAATGTCGGAAGACTTTGTGGCCGGCGAACCATTCGTTGTGGCCTTTGGAGATACCATTGTCAAGTCGGGCAGCCACGCTGGCCTGGTAACTCGGCTCATCAAATCTCATATAAAGCACGACTCCAGTTGCACCATCGCGGTTCTCGAAGTCGATCCGCAGGAAGTACAGCACTACGGAATTGTCCGACCGTCCAGAAGCGGTGCCCAGTCTGATTTCCAGATCAGTGGCATCATCGAGAAGCCGAGCGCGGAAGAGGCGCCCTCCAGACTCGCCGTAGCCGCGCGATACATTTTCAACCCCGAGATCTTTACGGCTCTCCGGCGCACTTCGCCTGGTTATGGTGGAGAACTGGAGCTTACAAGCGCAATCGCAACACTGATCAAAATGGGGCACAAGGTTCGGTGTTTGAGACTCAAACCGGACGAAATCAGATATGATATCGGAAGCTCCGTTTCATACTTCAAGGCGTTTATCGACTTCGCCTTGTCGGATCAGCGTCACGGATATCTGATTCGGCAGTATCTCCAGCAGCGACTGAGAGAATTTTAGCAATGGCCCGTGCCTTCCTATCCACGGCGCCGGGCAGGGCCGGAATTGTTGGAAATCCCACGGACATGTACGGTGGGAGCGTGATTTCCTGCTCTACCAAAGAGCGTTCAGCCGTGCTGATCGAACCGGCGAAACAGCTGAGCTTCGAAGTGGCCAACCACAAGCACATTGTAAGCACGCCGGACGACTTGATACTTGATGGCGGATATTTCGATGTGGCCAGGGCCGTGATCGACTTTCTCGATCTCGCTGAGGCGAAATTCTCCCTTCGCTGGGCTTGTGACGTCCCCTTCGGTGCAGGTTTGTCCTCATCCTCATCGATGATCGTGGCCATTCTTAACGCAGTCCTGGCCTATATCGGGCGAGACGAACACATCTTTTTCAGGGCTGAAATGGCCCGCCACATCGAATTGCACTACCTCGTATTGTGCGGCTATCAGGATGCTTACATGTGCACGCTGGGCGGGCTGAACTATATGGATTTTCGGCAGAAACAGTTCTACAGGGCACTTGGAGATGAGCCATACGCGACAATGGAATCCCTCACACCCTATATAACCGACTTCCCTTTTGTCCTGGCCCACACCGGTGTGAAGAGAAGCTCGGGAATGGTTCATCGTCCCATCCGGGAGCGCTGGCTTGAGGGTGACCGTGAAGTGGTAAGAAACTATCTCAGAATTGCCCATCTCGCGCGTATGGGGAAGCGGGCGTTTCTGGACAGAGAGTGGCAGATGTTGGGTGAATTGATGGTGGAAAACCACGACATTCAGCGCGACCTCGGTGGATCGGGTCCGGAAAACGAACGGCTTATCCAGGCAGCCCTGGACGGCGGCGCACTTGGCGCGAAGCTGGCTGGAGCCGGAGGCGGAGGAACAATCATTGCGCTTGCTCCGGACCCCGAGCCTGTGATCGCGAAATTAAAAAAAGCGAAGGCATCCCGAATCCTTTACCCCGAGCCGTCACCCGGAGTAACCGTCAAGCCCCTTTCATCAACTGCAGACTGGGACGCCGCTGAAGAAGAACTGCGAAACCGACTTCATCCCGAAGACTTTCACGGTTAATGTTCCGGGACAATGCGCTTGGTGTGACCGATCTGTGAGGGCTCGTCCGGGTATAAAAACAGCCGCACTGAATATCAGTGCGGCTGTTTCCATTTTTGTGCGGAAATCTATGCACTTGCACCGGATCGCATGCGCTCGTAATAGGCGGTATACGTCAAGACCTCGGTAGCGGACGCAGCAGCGTGCGACAGGAGTGCGGCAACCCACCCCGTCTCTTCCTCTCTATAACGAAGCATTGTCCAATCGTGGAAGCAGGCGCCGTATACCAGATTCTGGCTGATCGCCTCGTCCAATCCATCCTTCAATACTTCTCCAAACGCCTCGCCCCGGGATCTTCCATTCGCCTCGAACCAAACCGCATCGAGCCAGTGCTGAAAAGGAATCTCCAGCAAATCGGCGTGTCCCTGGTCTGAATACCAGAAGGGCTGAACAGACATCGGGGTCGGGTTACCTCCCGCCGCATTTCGCGCCCAGGAACTCACATACCGGATCCCTGCATCGCAGAGTATCTTCAGCAGATCCGGACGGTCAGTCAAGCCCTTGTAATAGCCATGAGGTGTTCTGAGTCCCTGTACCTCTACACCCAGATATTTTCTGAACGCCTCGGAGGTCATGCCAATCTCGAACGCCAGAGCTTCCGGAGGCGAAGCGATAAAACTCCCCCCTTTCCAATGATCTTCCTTGAAAAGGGTATGGCTGTAGGTATGCTGCTGAATATCGAAAAGAGGATGGTTCACAAATGGTATGAACACATCTACAGAATGGACCAGCGTTCGGCCGCAGATGAATAGCGTGGCTGGTACCTCGTAGCGTTCGTGGTTTCTCCGAATCACATCGAGAGCCTTGCGGGTCGAAGCCGGATCGAGGGCCTCGGGAAAACCGTGGTCGCCAATCCGGGCAAGCCCCTCTCCGATAGCAAACGCCTCTACATCGTAACCGACCAGCAATGCGGACATACTTGCTCCCTATTCCGCCCAGACGCCCTGCAGCCACTCGACCGCCGCCTCGAGGGGCGCAACAAACCCCTGAGTCTGGAAATGGGTCAATTCGGAAACGATGATCATATTGACATCGATATCTTTTTCGATCAAGGCCAAAATCATCGCTTGCACTGGACCAAAGGCAACGACCTCATCCGCAAGACTGTGAATCACAAGGAGTGGGATCCGCCATTCCACATCCAACATGGCTGAGTCCGGCCTTGCTGCCATTGGAATTGCGGCGGTAAACCGATCCTGATGCCGTGAAGCGATGTGCCACGTACCCCTGCCACCCATACTGAATCCTGTAACCAGCCGTTTCTTGGGGTCGATGTTGTAGTTCGCCTCTACCGCATCCAGCAACTGAATTACGCTGGTCTCCGCTTGAGCCGAGGTCCAGCCCCCCCCGGCCCCGGCATCGGGAGCGATCATGATCGCACCCAGATCCTGAAGAGCCGGGCCCACCAGAATATTCAGGTAGTCACCGCCATAGAAGGGCGTCACCTCACCTCCGTAGTGGAGCGCCAGGATAAGCGGCACAGGTTCGTTGCCTGTGTAACCAGGTGGAACTCCTATTGTGTATCGCATATTGCTTGGCGCCAGCAATTGTCTGTGGACGCCAGGCTGCTGGATGAAACGTTCCTCCGTAGTTTCAAGAGGGTTGGAGCCGCAGCCCGCAACAGTCACGACAATCCAGGATACCACGGCGATGAATTTCAACTGACACCAGATGAAATTCCACTGCTTCTGAACCCTATTTTTCATATCTTGTCTCCAGGAATGGATGAACACCGGCACAGGGAATATAACCAAAACATGCCTTTGTGCGAATCCCTATTCTACTCAAGATATAACCCTTCGCCCCCTGGTGGAGCACATCTATGAAAATCACACGATTACAACGCACGCCGATCTGTGTCCCGTTCCTGCCGGGCATCCTGCCTTCACCTGAGTTTGAAGAATTCAACACTGCCTACCCGCAGTCCATCGGGAAGAGGAGACAGGATGTACTGAGAATTCACACCGATGAGGGACTGGTAGGCATTGGGATGACGATGCCCTATTATGGAAGTGGAGGGAATGAACCTGCCGATCTTGTGGGAAGAGACCCGCTTGAATTCGAACCGCGCAATCTGGGCGGCCAGGGCTACCAGATCGCCTTGCTGGATCTGATCGGGAAAGCCGTAGAATGGCCCCTCTGCCGTATCTTCGGTGGCAAACTCCAACACCGGGTCCTGGTGGATTACTGGATTTCCAGAATGAGTCCCCAGGCATCTGCAGCTGCAGCGAAACGTGCTCATGCCCAGGGGTTCAAGGGCATCAAAATGAAGTGTGCGGCAAAGGATCACAATGTGGTCGATCGGGCACTCGCCGTTCACGAAGCAGCTCCCGATTTGCGCATCGTGCTCGACCCGAATGAACGGTTTGAAACCCTGGAAATTTCCCTGGATTTGGCCAGAAAGCTCGAGCATCTCGATATCGTGTTCGAGGATCCATTTCCAAAAACAAACTGGGATGAATACCGAAGTCTGAAGGAGAACGCAGATGTGATCGTTGCGCCCCACCTTCAGAGACCCGCGCAGGTGATCGAGGCGATCAGCCACCGGGCAGTGGATGCCATAAACATTGCACCCTCGGACTGGAGATTTCTCGATATGGCGAGAATCGCCGATGCAGTGGACTTACCGGTTTGGCAGGCATCGAATGTGGACCTCGGGATATTCGATGCGTTTCGTCTCCATGCGTCCGCGGCAGTTCCAAACTGCACACTTGGCAGCGATCTGTGTGGCAATTTTGTGCACGAGCATTCCCTGCTCAAACATCCCCTTGTGAAAGAAGGATATGCCGAGGTACCGGACGGACCGGGTCTGGGCATCGAGCTGGACGAGGACGCGATCGAGAAATACCGGGTATCCGAAGATACAAACTGCTGAATTCGCCGATGCTCAGACAATCTGTCCCTCCTGACTTACTGTCGATTCTGGAGATCTTGACTTGAAAAAACTGACACGCGAACAGATCGTTTACACGATGGACAAGCTTCATGAACCTGCACTCACGGTTGCATCCGGCGATACCGTGTGCCTCCAGACCTATGATGCGCGTACGGGTACCATCGTATCGGAAACAGACCTGCTCGATCACCGTCATCCCCTTGGACATAACCCTGCGACAGGACCCATTGCCGTTGAGAACGCGGAACCGGGTGACAGCCTCTCCGTTGAAATTTTGGACATCCAGTTGGCTGATTCGGGGTTTCTGGCAGTAAAGGATGGCGTTGGACTGCTTGCACACAAAACCCGGGGATATACGACCAGAATTGTGCCGGTTTCGGAGGGTCGCGTTCTGTTCAGCGACAAAATCCATTTCCCCATTCGGCCAATGGTCGGCGTAATAGGCACCGCTCCCCAGGGTGAAGGAAGAGATACGGGTCTTGCGGGCCCTCACGGCGGCAACATGGACAACCGGTATATCACCACGGGCGCCACCGTTCATTTGCCCGTGTCCGTGCCGGGTGCCCTGCTTGGAATCGGCGATGTTCACGCCTCGATGGGCGATGGTGAGATCACCATGATCGGGCTCGAGATTTGTGCAGAGGTCACCGTACGTATCCATCTCTGCAAGAATACACCTGTCAGCAGACCGTGGATCGAGACACCGGACTGTTGGGTAACTACCGGTGACCACGTGGATCCTGCCCAGGCCTTGCGAATTGCCGCCGAAGAGATGTGTCTGCTGTTGGAGAAGCGACTCGGACTCAGCTTCCACGAAGCATACATGCTGATGAGTGCCAGAGGAGATGTGCAGATCTGCCAGATCTGTGAGCCGGGAGACTTTCCTGTAACCACCAGAGCGGTATTCCCGAAAATCGATACCCTCACCGAAGGGAGCCTCGGATGACAGGTGCCGAGATACTCATCCAGTGCCTGAAGGCACAGAACGTAGACTGCATCGTTGGAATGCCGGGTAATCAGAACATTCACCTGTACGACGCGCTGCTCGGTACCCATGGTATACAACATTATCTGATCCGCAATGAACAGGCCGCAACCCTCATCGCCAACGGCTACGCGCGGTCCTCTGGTCGGGTCGGCGTCGCGCTTACTGTACCCGGTCCTGGCGCCGCCAATGCCGCCACTGGAATTGTGGACGCCCATACAGATTGTGTGCCTGTCCTGCTCGTCACGGGTGGCACCGAGGTAGCATTTAATGGGAGAGCCCGGAGCAAGTGTTTTCACGGTCTCGACCAATCTGCTTTCTTCGGTCCGATCGTCGAGTTCTTTGCCCGTCCCGAAACCATCGAAGAAATCCCGGCCGCGGTGACAGGCGCATTCAAAGCATTGCGGGCACCTCGACCGGGTCCCGCCGTTTTGGAATTGCCCACCGATGTCGCGGCAATGGAAGGTACCGTTGAGATCCCGACATATGTTGAAGCGCCGGTTCCAACCACCGAGACCGAGAACTTGCGGCTTGCCGCGCAAACCGCGTGTAAGATGTCGCGCCCGGTGATTCTGGCGGGTGGCAACGTCCTCACCGCCTCTGCCTCGGGGGAACTTCTTCACTTGGCTGAAGCGATGAAGATACCTGTGGTCCTCACCAGGCTCGGAAAAAGTGCATTCCCAGATAGACATCCGCTCTCTGCAGGACATTGCAGAGGGAAATTGGGCAAAACAATCCTGGCGGCAGCCGATGGCGTCCTGGTCATCGGCTGCAGATTCACACAGATCGACACCTCAGGATGGACGATGGACTTGCCCGATATACGTGTTCAGCTAGACCCGGATGCCTCCGAAATCGGACGCGAATACGAAGTGGATGCCGGTGTGATTGGGCATTTGAGAAACACCCTCCCGGATCTTGGCAAGGCGATGCTCGAACTGAAACCGGAGTTTTCCTGGGGGAACGGCCTTTCAGAACACAGGTCGCGCATTCAGCAGGATCGGCCGTCCCTACCCATACTGTCAGACATGAGGGACGTGATGGATGATGATGCCATCATTTCGGTCGATGTCACTTCCATCGGCTACAGATCCTTCGACGAATACCCTGTGAGCCTGCCGCGTACATTCATGTATCCCTGTCATTCTGTAACGCTTGGTTTCTCCTTGCCAGCTGCGTTGGGTGCCAAACTTGCCAATCCCGAGACTCAAGTCGCTGCGTTTTGTGGCGATGGCGGTTTCCAGATGACAGCGTATGAACTCGCAACTATGGCAGAACACGAAATCGGTGTGATCTGTGTCGTCATCAATGATGGTAGCCTGAGCGCCATTCGGGGGTCACAGGCGAAAACCTTTGACGGAAGGACGATCGACACCGACATGCGAACCCCCAACCTCTCAGATTGGGCACGGTCGATGGGAGCGAGAGGCATTCGAGTGGAGGAGCCGGATCGTTTCCTTCCGGTCTTTTCTGATACGATCGGGCTGCGGGGGCCTACAGTGATCGAGGTGATGATGGAAAACCAGAGGGATGACCTCATTCAACGGGTCCCCTGGTTGTACCCCGACTAGAATTTCCGGTCGACCCGGTATTCAGATGCGAAGGAACAGACAAACACCATTTCAATGGAGAAACTGAATGGATCTGAATCTGAAGAATAAAGTCGCACTTGTAACGGGCGGAAGTCGTGGGATTGGGCGCGCAACCGCCTTGCGGTTCGCCGAAGAAGGTTGCAAGGTTGGAATCTGTGCCAGGGGCAAGGAAAAGATGGAAGAAACGCTCGCGGAACTGAAGGCTTACGACATAGAGGCCTTTGGGACCACCGCAGATGTCACGAAGCCCGAACAGATCTCCGCCTTTATCGATGATGCGGCGGGGGCGCTTGGAGGAATAGACATTCTGGTCAACAATGTGGGTGGGTCGTCCGGTAGAGAATTCAGTGAATCCTCCGATAAAGACTGGTTTGAGACCTTTGACTTGAACCTTTTCCATGCAGTCAGGTCGACCCGGACCGCACTTCCGCATTTAAAAAAACGTGGAGGCGGAAGTGTCATCACCATCGCTTCGATTTCCGGCTGGAAACCGTCGCCGATGGGCGCACAGTACGGAGCAGCCAAGGCCGCCGAAATATTCCTGTCCGGAGCGCTTGCCATGGAACTCAGTCCACAAAACATAAGAGTGAACACGGTGTCTCCTGGCTCACTCTTTTTTCCAGGGGGCGGCTGGGAGCGATTCAAGAACGAGAATCCGGAGAAGTATTCTGCCTTTGCAGAGAGGGAGTTTCCATCAAAGCGATTGGGTACGGATTTCGAAGTGGCCGACGTGGTCGTATTCCTCTCATCCGAAAGGGCCAACTGGATCAACGGCGCGAATGTTCCGGTAGATGGCGCCCAGGGCAGACCTTCCGCCTTTTAGACTGAGACCCTCGATGGAGATATGTTGATGAAGAAGCCCAATATCGTTTTCGTCTTCAGCGATCAACTCCGGGCCCAGGCCACCGGGTTTGGAGGCAACAAACAGGTCCATACGCCGAATATGGATCGGATGGCCCGGAGCGGTGTGGTCTTTGAAACGGCAGTATCCAACATTCCCGTGTGCACGCCCTGGCGAGCGGCTTTCCTGACCGGCCAGTATCCGCTAACGAATGGGGTGTTCCTGAACGATGTCCGTCTTTCAAGCCGCGTCCCGACCCTCGGCACAGTGCTTAAAGACGCGGGATACCATACGGGCTACATTGGCAAATGGCATCTGGACGGACCGGAACGCAGTGGCTTCACGCCGCCGGGCCCACGCAGGCAGGGATTCGACTTCTGGGCGGTGGGCAACTGTACGCACAGGTACACCAATTCGCTCTATTATCGGGACACGCCGGACCCTCTGTACTGGGACGGATATGACGCCGAAGACCAAACCTCGCTTGCAGTGGATTTCATCCATCAACAGGTTGACGAATCCCCTTTTGCCCTGATCCTTTCGTGGGGTCCACCCCACAATCCCTATCGCGATCTGCCGGACAAGTATCTCTCGATGTACCCACCTGAGATGGTGGTGGCGCGCCCAAACTGTCCTGATCCCGATCCAAACGATATTTCTGGTTACTACGCCCATGTCCCAGCCCTCGATGATCAGCTTGGGCGACTCCGGACCGCTCTGGAAGAATCCGGTCGATTAGAGAATACCATTTTCGTTTTCACATCCGATCACGGTGACATGCTCGGATCGCAGGGTCTGCAGCGGAAGCAGCATCCCTGGGACGAATCCATTCTGGTACCATTTGTCATGACCTTTCCGGGTCAAGCGTGTGAAGGCCATTCGATCAAATCTCCTCTGAACGTTGTCGATATCATGCCCACCCTCCTGGGCCTGGCCGATGTCCCAATCCCGGACACGGTGGAAGGCATGGATCATACGCCTGCGATTCGGGGCGAGTCCTTTGAGGGGAATAGTGCAGCGCTCACGATGGCAATTGCCCCGTTCTCTGAAAACCGGGGTCTTCCGTGGCGTGGTGTCCGGACAGAACGTCACACATATGCACGAAGACTGGACGGTCCGTGGCTGCTCTATGACAACGGGAGAGATCCCTTCCAGATGGAAAACCTGATTGACACACCGGAAAGCGTGGATCTTCAGGCTACCCTGGAAAAGACACTGTGCGATCTTCTCGATGCAAGAAATGATGCGTTCTTGCCCCCACAAGAATACCTGGATCGGTTCGGATTCGAGGTTGAAGAAAGTGGAGCGGTCCCCTACACGAATTGAGGATAAACCAGATGATAATCACAGAAGTAAAGACCTTTCCTGTGTATCACGGATCACGCAACTACTTGTTCGTCAAGATCGAAACCGATGAAGGCATCTACGGCATGGGCGAGTTTGGCATTACCTGGAAGGAACAGGCCGGAATTGGAGCGATAAAGCACATGGCATCGGACCTGATCGGACAGGATCCGATGAATATCGAAAAGATCTGGCAGGTACTGTTCAGGGGGGATTTCTTTCCCGGTGGCAGAATCAACATGGCGGCCCAAAGCGCAATAGACATGGCGCTTTGGGACATAAAGGGAAAGGCCCTGGACCAACCGGTCTATATGCTGCTGGGCGGCAAATTGCGCGATCGAGTGGTCTGCTATACGGGAATCGGTGGCAAGACACCCGAAGACACGGCTGCTGCAGCCCTCAAATGTGTGGAAAATGGCTGGAAGTATCTGAGAATGTCGGTTATGGACAGAGACGGCGTTCTGGAACCGTCGGTAGCTGTACGCGATTCCGTTGAACATTTTGCGGCAGTCCGTGAGGCAGTGGGTCCGGAAATCGAAATCTGTATCGATGTCCACACACGACTGGATCCGCCGGACACCATCAGATTGGGTAGAAAGCTGGAACAATACGATCCGTTTTTCATTGAGGACCCTCTCCGTTGCGAGAATCCGCAAACATACCGACTCGTTCGTAATCACGTCAGCTGTCCACTTGCAATCGGCGAACACTATGCAACGAAGTGGGAATTCAGACAGGTCATCGAAGAGGAACTTACGGACTATGCCAGAATCGACCTGTGTATCGTTGGGGGCCTCACTGAGGCTCGGAAAGTGGCCAACTGGTGCGAAACGCACTATATCAAGATCGTCCCGCACAACCCGCTTGGGCCGGTGTCTGCCGCTGCCTGTCTGCATCTCGACGTAGCAACGGACAACTTCGCTGTCCAGGAAGGAGGTCTGGTGGGCAGGACCGTAATGGAAGACCTCTTTCCCGTCCAGGTGCCGTATGAATCCGGGTATCTACTCGCACCCGAAGCCCCGGGGCTCGGCATCGAGTTCAATGAGGAAGCCGCCACAGAGTATAGCTTCAAATGGGGGCACGGTCCCCGTTTGAGAAGAGAAGATGGCTCATTCACAAACTGGTAAGCCTGAAGCTATGGAACGCACAGACGCCCGCTCATTCCTCACCTCGATCATGCCCACCAGGGAAATGGTCGACCACTTCGTGAAGCCGCACGATGAATCGGTCGAGATTCCTGAACACCTGACCGCGATCATGTGCAACAACGCGAAGTCCACCTACGATTCGGAACTGGGCTGGCTGCTGTGTGAAGGCACGCGTGGTGGAAGCATCGACGACGCCAAAGGGTATTACGCCTATGAACCCAACGGATCACGCCGGGTTGTCAACTTTCCCGATCGAACCTGCCGCATCAACACCTATGGCAACAGCTTCACCCACTGCGATCAGGTTAGCGACGGGGAAACCTGGCAGGAATATCTGGCTGCCCACGTCCAGGAACCTATCCGGAACTTCGGAGTAGGCGGATACAGCGTTTACCAGGCCTATCGCAGAATGAGGGCAGTGGAACCTGTTTCACCTGCCAGATACATCATCCTCAATATCTGGGACGACGACCATTTCCGAAATCTGGATGCGTGGCGATCCATCAGGATGGGAAGGCAGGGCCGGTATACTTTGCCCCATATCTCCGTCGATCTCGACAAAGGAATATGCGAGGAGAACGAGAATATCTGTGGAACCCCAGAGGAAGTATATCGCCTTTGCGATCCAGACTGGGTCTGGGACACATTTCAGGACGACCCCATGCTCCACGCCGCCCTTGCTCGAAAAGGGGGTTCGACCAATGCTTCTGCAAGGGTCCGATCTCTTGGGGCTCTATCGGGGTTGGCAAACTCCGTCTCGGATGCCGAACGCCACGAACTTCACACCGAGGCGGCACTCCTGGCCACTCGGCATGTGGTAGAGCTAACCGAGCGGTTCGCCAGGTCGACCGGCAAAGAACTCCTGCTCGTGCTTTCCTTCAGCCGGAAAAGTGTAGCTGCCGCGCTGGCTGGACATTCCCCTTTCGATCACAGTTTGCTGAAGTGGCTGGGGCGCAGGGAAACTCCGGTAATCGACATGCGTGACGCCTTCGTAAGGGATTATTCCCACTCGAACGCTCCGATCGATGCCTACCTGGATCGCTACTATATCGGCCACCATACCCCCGCGGGAAATTTCTTCTTTGCGTGGGCAATCAAGAATCGAATCTGTGACTGGCTGGACCCGTCGCCGGTTCCCTACCTCTAAACCCTGCAGGTACCCTCATGAAGACCGTATCGATACCCTGGTCCGCCTGGTATAATACCCGAAAATTTGACCTCAGCTTTCCCAATGACTGGGACGTTACGGTTGCAGAAATGAAAGGAGGGCCGGACATCGGGGACGTGGGAATTAGGGAGGCCATGGACCACCCCATCGGATCCCCAACTCTGGAAACCCTGGCGCAGGGATCCCGATCCGCGGCAATCCTGGTGGATGACCTGTCTCGTCCAACACCTGCATTTCGTCTGCTCCCATACCTCATCGAACAACTGAACGCCGGGGGAATCCCGGAAGACCGGATCAGAATCATCTGCGCACTGGCTGCCCATCGTCCTTTGACGCGAGACGATTTAATCAAGAAGCTTGGCATCGATATCGTGGACAGGATGTATGTGCTGAACCACAACGCGTACGAGAATCTGGAATTTCTGGGCCACTCGAGTCGTGGGGTTCCGATCTTCGTCAATCGAGATTTCATGGCCTGCGATCTCCGGATAGCTCTGGGCATGTTAACACCCCGGGGCGGCTTCTTCGGGGGAGGTTCCAAACTTCTGATACCGGGTGCGTGCGGCCATGTGACCATTACAGCAAACCACCGTTATGTCCACGAAGGGTTTCGCGAACATCTGGATGAGGTCGCCAGAATGGCAGGTCTAAGGTTTATCGTTAATCCGCTGCTCAACTCCGAGCTGGAGATTACCGGTATGGTAGCCGGAGATCCGGAGGCTGCCTTTTGGAAAGGTGTTGAATACGGCAAGGACCTATACAAAACGCCTATACCAGAAAATATGGATGTGGGTATCTTCAATGCCTTCCCGAAGGATACGGAATTTATGCAGGCTGGGCTGGCGATGGTACCAATGGGTAGTTCCAGGAAGAATCTGCTCAAGGACAATGCAACAGTCGTAATCTGCAGCGCCAGTCCCGAGGGATTGGGCTGGCATTCGGTCCTTGGCCCCGGTACGGCGTTGGCTGGAAAGCCCTCATCGGCACGCAGAAAGACAATCGTATTCTCACCAGGGATAAACAAATGGGATGTGCTGGCGAAGCACGGAGAAAGCTACCTGTTCTGTAAAACCTGGAAGGAAGTGCTTGATGAATTGGGTACCTGCTATGGCAGTGGAACACGCGCAGCCGTATTTCCATGTGGGGCGCTTCAATACGGTGGGGAGTGAGGGTAGAAATCGAATGTCCGAACAGAAAAAAGCGGAGCTCTTTCTGAGCTCCGCTTTTTTGTTATCAATATGAATACGACATGGGTTACAGCCCAGTCAAAATCCCCTTCACATAACCCAGAGCAAATGCAATATCGCGATCCACGTCATCCGGCTCCTTGCTGCCAACGCACTCCACATAAAGCGGTCCCTTGAAACCGCCTCCGACCATTCCCGAAAGAACCGTATAGAATTCCACCAGCCCATCACCCGGGGTCACCATCACATCGGCTTTGCCATCCACCACCGTGCAGTCTTTGATGATACCCGTCGAAACTCTGGGAGCCACTTCCGCGGCGTCACCCTCAGGCCTTCGCTCACCGAGTGTATAGTATATGATGTTTCCCGGATCGAAGCATATCCCGAATGCCGGATGATTCACTTTTTCATAGGCAGCTATCAGGTCCTGTGCAGTCAAACTGATGCCGCCGTGGGGTTTCATCGTGATATTCACGCCTGCCTGCTCTGCGTGTGGTGCGGCCTGACGCATCAGTTCAAAATAATCCTCGTAATACGCCTCTTTGCTTGTCCCACAGTCCAGCAGCCACTTTGTGCCCAGTGATGCCGCATTGTCGATCAACTGTTTGTAGTTGTCAACCGCCGCGTCCAGACCCATATCCAGTTTGGTGGATCCGATCAACATCGAGGGAGCCACGCCGGCATCTGCCGCCGCTTTCCTTACGCTGGCCACTTCTGCCTCAGTGGTATCCGCCTGAACCGGAACCGCCTTTTCGTTCCTGAATACGGCAACATCTGAGTATCCCGCTGCGGCAATCCTGGCGTAGGCCTCAGTATAGCTCAAAGCGTCATAGGGTCTCGTCGTACAGCCAATCGTCAATTCCATGCATTACACCCCTTTCACAATGGTCACCACCCGTGATGTGTGTTGATCCGGGTCCCCGTCAAGAGGGTGGATCATCGATGTGCTTTCCACAATGTGGGCACAAATTGCCCTTTTTCCTTCTCTGAATCTCTTCCGCAAACCCGGAGCCCAGAATCCCTGCCGGAAGCGCAAACATGCCAATTCCCATTAACGCGATGGCTGCACCCAGCACCTTTCCTGCGGACGTCACGGGATAAGCATCCCCATATCCCACTGTCGTAAGCGTGACCATGCCCCACCACATCGCAGAGGGAATACTCGAGAACGCCTCTGGTTGGGCCTCATTTTCCACAAAATACATCAGGCTTGACGCAATGACCAGCATGATCAATAGAACGAAGATTGTAACGTAGAGCTCCTCCCTCCGATCCCGCAGAACATTGGCCAGAGTCTGCATCGCAACCGAATATCGACCCAATTTAAACAAACGAAGCAGTCTGAACAGACGCAATGCCCGGATCACGCGAAGGTCTACTCCAAAAAGCATCGGGAGGTAGAATGGGAGAATCGCGATCAGGTCTATCAGTGCCATTGGAGTCGTCGCGTATCGCAATCTTCCGACAATCGATCCCTGAAAGGCGCCGTCGGAGGTGCTCGCCCAAATCCTGAGCAGATACTCCACGGTGAACACCACGACCGAGACCAACTCGAACCAGGCGAAATACGCGCCGAATCGGATTTCCAGATCCTGAACGGTTTCCAGAACAACCATGATCACATTCAAGACGATAAGCACCATGATAAGGGTGTCGGCGGTTCGGCTTGCCGTGTCCCCTTCCGCAGCCTTGTCCAGAATCGTGTTTACTCTTGTTTTTTGGCGAGTCAGCATTGAAATTCCTGTTCGTTCAACACCTATGTCGAGATTTCATCAGTGAGAATCAGTCCTAAGATACGCCATTTCCATTGACCGGCAACACGCTTTTTATCCACATTGACAACACGGTTGCATCACCATATACTTGCAATCCGTTTTTCCAGAACCCCATCAGATGGAGTATCCGTGTCGGAAACCAGCCAAAGCCAAATTTCACGTTTTCTGCCAGGTTCCGCCTTGCGCATATTGCTTGGTCTGGTCATAGCATGCCTGATATCCTGGTCCCTTCCAGAGAACCGGGAATCCGTATTCAAAAATCAGGTGGTTAATCAGATTCCGAAACTTGCAGCCAAATTGGGACAAGGACCTTGGGTCGCCATCCCTTCCGACAAACCCGGGTTTGATGCCGGGTTCGAGGAGGCATTGAAACGAAGGCCAAATCCGGAGAGCGATGATCCATCGATCACATTTTCATGCCTGTCATCGAATGGGAAATACACGCTGCTCGCGAAGATAGAATCGGGAAGCGAGCAGCGTGTGTCGATCCAGCATGTCGACGGATGGAGTCTGTTTCCACCCATCGCCGCCATCTTGATAGCCATCCTGAGTGGTCGACTCATACTGGGACTGTCGATGGCGATTCTTGCCGGTGGATTCCTCGCGGTGCCGGACACTCTCGAAATCCACCTCATCCCCGGATTCGCGATCCAAAAAGCGATTATCGAATACCTGTGGACGCCGCTTGAGAGCTCGTTTCAGCTCTACATCCTTGCCTTTACGGCTGCATTGATCGGAATGGTAAAAGTCACCACGCGCTCAGGTGGAAATGCAGGTATCGCGAAGCTACTGGCATCGCGAGCGCAGGGGGCGAGATCCACTAGAGTCGCGGCTTTTCTGATGGGCCTGGCCATATTCTTCGATGATTATGCGAACACGATCGTTGTGGGAACCACATTGCGGCCCATTGCAGACAAGTTCCGGGTCTCACGTGAGAAACTGGCCTATATCGTTGATTCAACGGCGGCGCCCATTGCGGGTGTGGCTGTGATCAGCACCTGGATTGGATACGAAGTGGGTCTGTTCGATGACCTGATGCGCGATCTTCAGACAGGAATGTCAGGATATCAACTCTTCTTCAGCATCCTTCCGATGAGATTCTACTGCCTCTTTACACTCATCTTCGTTGCCGCCTCGTCCATTTTTCAGCGCGATTTTGGACCCATGCTGCGTGCGGAAAGAAGGGCTCAACGCACGGGCCAGGTACTCAGACCGGGAGCCACACCCATGACGGGACGGCAGAGCGATGAAGTGACTCCTGCCGCTGGAGTCGATCCGGTCTGGTGGGCGGCCGCGCTTCCAGTCGTCACGGTAATCCTCGGGGTGATCGTCGGAATGGCACTGGATACATTCAACCACCCGGAGGTCAGTCCCATCCGGCACAGTGAATCCATTCTGAGTGTGAATTATTGGACAGCCTGTTTTTCCAGAGCCAACACACCCAGAGTGCTGTTCGTATCTGCAATGATCGGTTCGATTCTTTCAATCATCATAGCCGTCACCAGGAAACATGAGGAATCAGGACAACAAGCGATTCGACTGCCCGAGGCCGTTCTCGTCTGGGCAAAAGGAATCGTTGGTGTGTATTATGCCATTGCCATTCTGATCCTTGCCTGGGCCATTAAGGAAGTATGTACCGATCTCGGCACCTCCTCCTATTTGACCGCCGCGCTGTCCTCGGTCCTTTCTCCCGCTTGGATTCCGCTTTTGACATTCGGGCTTGCCTCGGTTGTCGCATTTTCGATCGGAACCTCCTGGACCACCATGGCGATCCTTATTCCAACTGTGGTTCCCCTTGCACACGCAATGGGCGGCATTCCCCTCACCGCGCTGACCGCCGCTGCAGTCCTCGACGGCGCAATATTTGGTGACCATTGCTCCCCCATTAGCGATACCACGGTAATGTCGAGCATTGCTACGGGCTGCGATCATATGGACCACGTTAAAACGCAACTCCCTTACGCCCTCACGACAATGACGATTGCGGCCATGGTTGGATATTTGGGTACCGGCCTGTTATACGCCTGGTGGGTTGCACTGCCAGTTGGTGCACTGCTCCTGATACTCCTTCTGTTCAGCTTCGGGAAAAATCCTGATCTTGTGTGATTCGCTTTTGGGCAACCAGACCGGCCGGCGCGTTTTCCCTGCCCGAACAGGTTCACGCCGGATCCACCGAGAAACTACGAATCAGATACTCGAATAGAGGAAGTTGTATGCCTTGCGTCATGCTAACGGGTGGATTCCAGACCGGACAATCTTTGTGGAGCATCGAGCGGGGGTTCGAGAAGCTGGGATATGATGTCATCTACCAACCCACACGTGGATGCATTAAGAACCAGTTGGAATCGGATATCGCACTTGCGAAGGAAGAGGGTGATATCATTGCCCCTCACCAGAGGTGGCAAATGGACTTCAAAGATTATTCGGAATTTTCATCCAGTCTGCTGAAGTCAATCGAAAGCAACCGACCGGAGATCTTGCTGTGGTGGTTCAGCAAGGATGATCGGCAACCTGGACTTATAGACGAGGTAAGGCGCAAGTTTCCCTGGTGCAGAACAGTGACCCACACCCAGGATGATCCATGGGATGCAGAACGAAATCCACACTTTTCAAACGAGTTCGAATACGCAGTAACCTGTTGCAAGGAAAGTGTGAGTGTCTACGCACAACGGGACATCAAGGCAATCGTCCTCTATCCCCCACCGGCCTTGGAATTGCACCGCCTGGCCAGACCTTCTGTTCATGAATCCTGCGATTTCTCCGTCACGATCCTGACACTCTATTCCAGGAGCGATCTGTCGCCGGATGGATACCTCGATTCCACCGACCCGGACGCCAGAATCACCTACCCTCTTGGTTTTCCCGGTCAGCGCGCCCTCCGGAAGGAAATGGTCTGCGCCCTCAGGGACCTGGGAAGAATCAACATCTACGGAGGACTGGGTTTCGGAACATTCGAAGGCATTCCTCGCACATCATACAGAGGGTTCAGAACGTATTTCGAGCTACCATCAGTTTACCGGTCTGCCGGCATCAACATAAACCATCACAACTCTCCCCAGGCCTGCGGGTATCTGAATCAGCGGGATACCGCCATCACCGGCAGTGGAGGATTCATGCTGACGGATTACGTGGAAGGAATCGAAGAGGTCTTTGATATTGGAGAAGAGATAGACACCTGGAAAACGCTGGATGAAATGCGGGAGAAAGCCGAATGGTGGCTTGCCCATCCGTTGCAGCGGCAAAGCGCGGGAAGACGGGCGCAGGAAAGAGTCCTTCGAGAATTTGGGAATCAGGCATATGCGAAAAAATTGCTGGATTTTGTGAACAGTAATTAGATCTCGAAGAAACAGTACAACAAAAAGGGGCTCCCGGAATATGGGCAGCCCCTTTTTTTGTGCTCGATCTCTACTGCCTATGCGTCATCACCCAGAACCTTGAGCGCATTTTTGTAAGTAAGCTTGTCGAAAACATCCTTCGGCAGATCCAGAGATTTCACGAATTCCATCAGGGCACCATCGAAGTAGTCCCTGGCCCATAGCATCTTGTCCTGGAATTCGATCAGAAAGCGCTTGCCGAATTCAGGATCTCGGCTGATTGCCGTCAATGCCGATCCCGCGGACAGGTCTGCGATCAAATTGTCGTACTTCCTCAGCATCTCCGGTACCCTTCCGCCCGGAAGGACAGGCCCTTTCGGGTAGGCCTCCTTGTCAAATTTGTCATCTCCGGAAATATGTGCCCAGAACCCTGGCGCGTGCCCAATAAAGGTCGTTTCGGGGCAAGCCACGATCGCCCGTTCGAAAGCATCGAGGCTGCCGCCATACCAGTAATTGGGACGAGGGTAGGTCTGATTCCCGCGCTTCAGGGGATAATCCAGGTGAATTGTGATGGGCAACCCCATCTCGCCGCAGGCGTGGTAAAGCCGAATCGCATCCGGGTCATCGAACAGCACGCGTACCTTCATTTCGCTGGCCACGCGGACACCGTGGATTTCCACGGCGGCCTTGAGCCGGTCAATCGCATCCGGTCGCTTGGGGTGGGGGAAGTATCCAAGGATGAATCGATCCGGAGCTTCCTTTCCTACCTGCAGAACATCCTCGAAAGGAATGCCGGTGCCTCCCGGCGGCAGGACCTTGTGATACGAGGGGTCGTACTCATTTTCCGGGACTTCCCAGGAAAAGAGCCACATCTGGTCTATGCCATGCTCGTCCATGTTTTTGAGGATTTTCTTCGCGTCGTGTCCGTGCCAGTTTGGATGGTTGTGGGCATCGATTAGCATCACGGTCTCCTGATTTGCTTTGGGTATGCCTGCTATTTGGCGAACGGCACCTAAGATACTTTAGGCCTGGTTTCATGTCCAGAACAATCGGCTTCAAGCGAATAGATGCATACGTGTCTGAAATTTCACCCACCGTAGTTCTGGGCGAAGAGTACGAAGTCTGCAAAGTCCACCGATCCATTCGCGTTCAAATCATATCTGATATTAAAGTTCGTATCGGCTCTCTTGCGTCCGAAGTTCTGGGCAAATGTAATGAAATCCGGAAAACCTACTTTGCCGTTCCCGTTGAAATCAGAAGTCCTTTCACCACTGCTTCTGATAACTACAGATATATTCGGTTCGGACACCAGATTTGTGAAGCTGTCGCCATTTCCAAATTGAGCGCGAATCAACGATATCCTGGTCTCACCCTGGAAATCGGCCGCGGTTTTGAACATTGCCTCCGCCATACTTCCGGATCCCAGGTCTTTAGGCGTGAGTGAAATGAAGGCAAAAGTGAATGTGTTGTTTTCTACCAGCCTGGGCCCGTAGGGCATGAAGCCGGATCGGCCCACCGATTTGAATGTGATGGGCTCTACACTTGTGGAGTCATATCCCAAAATAACCTCTGCCCCCACGGTTGTGGTAACCTTGTGCCTTGCAATAAGTTCGATAGGCACTTCTACGCCCGGTCCTACCTTGTTGAGTTCTCGCACATTCTGGTCACCCTCTGCCCTGTCCAGATCCAGCGCCCACGTAAAATCCTGCTCGTCGGCGATAACCTGATCTGCAGCGAACAGAGTGAGGATCAGACTGCACGCCACCAGTCTCCGAACTAAAAATTTGTTAATGGCACACCGCGAGAACATACCGTGGCGGGAGATCACGCCACCAACTCGTCAATGACCTTGCGGAGGTCTCGAATACCCTTCAACATGGCGGCGGGTGTATGCCAGTGTTCAATACTGGCGGCACCTTCGTATCCATCTGTCAGCATATGCCTGAGCAACTCATCATAGGTCGTTTCTGATCCTTCAATCGGGTCCAATTCCCCCTGTCCGTTTGGTTTAACGTGAAGATGTGTGATTCTTCCCCTGATTTTGTGATAGCCATCAGGATATGCGGGCTCATCGCATACAATACCATTTGTTACATCCCAACAGAAAGAGAAACCCGATGAATCTCCTAGTGCGTTCGCAACTGTTCTGGCTTCCTGACAACTGCCCACCAGGGTGGCATCCTCATTTTCCAACGACAACGTCACGCCCGCCTCCTCGGCAGCTCTCACGGCTGGTTCAAGAAACGGTATAACAATTTCGAGATACGCCTCGATGTCGGGCCGCGCAGTTTCCTGATCCCGAAACGGATTCCAGAGCGCAAATCCTCTGATAATGCGCGTATCAAACACTTTGGCGAGCTCGATCATTCTCGGAAACATGGCTTGATGAGCAGCCATTTCTTCCGCATTGTCATGAGCACACTTGCCGAACGGCGACCCGATAGAGAGAATGGGTACCTGATACTTTTCAAGCACTTCGAGAACGCGATCGACTTCCCGGTCGTCGATTTCCTGCACACGACGTCCCCAGATCCCACCTCTGAGTTCAACTCCCGTTGCCCCTGCTTCCACACCCAATTTTACAGCCTCGTCGAAGTCGACCTTCGACACTTCGTCTGCGAAAAACGCGAGTTCCATTTCAGCTCCCTTGTTTGTTGACCTGATTCCGAATATAAAGTATCCATTGGGTCCTGACCTGTCAAGATAACCTGGTGGTAACGGCGGATCTCCAAAACAAAGCCCTTGACATTGCCTTTCCACTTGGTACTTTCGATTTGATGGTTTATCCTGGGCAAAGCAGGATTCGGACCCTGCTGCCTATCCGATATGTTTTCGTGATTCTGGAGACGTTCCGGATTACTGAACATCTCCGATCACATCTTCATTCTTGAAAGATAAGGAGGGAACATGGCATCCAGGTCTCGAGGCAAAAAGGTCAACCTGGCCATCGTCGGGTGTGGAGGCATTGCAGGTGCACATCTTCGCGGATACAAGGAATTGCTCGAGAAGGGAGAGGATCGCTTCCGCATAGTTGCAGCTGTAGATTCCGACAAGATCCGGGCGCAAAACTTCGCAGATCAAACCAGAGCGATAACCGGAACCGAAGTGAATGTTTACAAGACGATCGATCAGCTGCTGAATCACGAGAAGGATCTTCAGGGTGCGGACATATGTGGTCCCCACGGCCTGCACCACGTGATGGCATGCGAACTCATGGCTGGTGGCGTAAACATCTTATGCGAAAAGCCGATCGGAATAACGGTAAAAGCCACCAAAAAGATCATTGCGGCCTCGAAGCGGTACAAGAAAATTGCGGCAACCGCCGAGCAGTGCAGAAGAAGCATCGGACAGAGAACGATTCACTGGGCTTTCAACAAGAGCGGTCTCCTGGGTGATCCAAGAATCTGGATGGCCGCCAGCGCCAGTTGGCAGGATCCCGCAGCTATACCGGACTGGCATTGGCGTGTGGATCGCAAAATGGGTGGTTGCGGAATGATCATGGACAGTGGCGCTCATTGGGTCGACACCATGAGATACTGGTTCGGTGAAATCGACAGTGTATATGCCCGCGTGGAGCAACTTGAGAAGCGACCACACCGCAAAGGTGCCAGACTGGTAAACGATGCCAGAGAGGATTTCTGGACAAGCATTTTCAATTTCAAGAGTGGTGTAATCGGCACCTGGTCGTGGACCATCAGCGCACCGGGGAAGGGATTCGTGCAACTGAGTCTCACGGGCAGCAAAGGTACAATTGTGGATACCGACATTTTTCATCCTGCTGCGAACCATGCCCGCGGAGAGTGCCAACTCGTGGATGGTACCAGCTACAGCATGTCGAATCTCCAGCAGAAATTTCTGGCCGGTTTGTCCAGCAAACAGAAAGATCGGTTATTCCCCTATGGAGTTACCGGCGGAATGCCCCTTGAACTCTGGGACTTTATCGACGCGTTGAGTAAGGGAAGAAACGTAGAGATCGATGCGGAAGAGGGATTGCGGAGCAAAGCGATAAGTGAAGCGATCTACGAATCCGGAAAGAGCAAACAGGTGGTCAAGATTGCTGACGTTCTGAGCGGGAAGGTGAATGGATATCAGCGAGATGTGGATCGATCCTGGAATCTGTAAACCTTACGTTAACTTGAGGTAAGAGAATGGCCCGGTGCTCATATGAGCGCCGGGCCATTATTGTGCACAATTTAGGTGTGGCTAAGGAGAACGCTGCGGCAATGAAGTCTCTTCTCCGGTATGGGTCTCCACCAGCCTTTCGATTTCCTTTTGAAATCGCTCCAGGGGTTCCCGAACCTGGTGCCGGAATTCTTCTCTGACCGCAGAGTAACTGTCCTGCGCAGCTTTCAGAAGAACTGCAGCATTGTGTTGCAAGGTGCTCTTGTCGTCCTGAAAATGCTCGAAGCGGCTGTGGATGGTTCGCATAAGGCGGCTGGCATAGCTGCCTACATTCTGCTGAAATGCCTCCCGATAACCAGCACAATAATTTTCGAGATGTTCCAATGCTTCGTCGAAAAAGGTCTTCACTTCGTCTACCTGCAGTGCCTGCTGCGTTGTAAGAATCAGATGATGCCCCTGTACGGCAAGACGGATGGCGTCTGGAAGACTGGTAGGATACTTCCCCATTACGGCGAAAAGATATTTCCAGTACTCCATTTTGTAATTGCTTACGACCCCTTGCCGCCACAGGGAACGGAAAAAGGCCTTCACTTCCTGCATCCGTATGGGTGCATTGTGCAGTGGCCTTCTGCCTCTGTTGTCAAAATGAGTAAGACATCGTTCGAAATAAACTGGAGGGCTGTTGAGTGTTTCAACTGTCCTGCGATGGCGGTCGAGAAGTAGGTCCGGATCCATGATGGGAATGTAACTCAACTCCCTGTTGAAAATCCCGGAATCACCCGTGTATTTGGCTCCCTCCACCAACCGGCCAGCACGACTGAACCGCTTGTAATCCGGCGTGTCTCGCAGTACGCCCAGAATGCCGACCATGGATACCGGTATCCCTGCCTCCTGGATAAAGGCAATCATGCGATCGGCAATATCATCGGGATCCGTATCCAGACCCATAATGAATCCCGCCTGAACTTCGAAGCCCGTCTTCTGAAGGATCTTTACCTTGTCCAACAACGGCGTATTTCCCTGCAGGTTCTTCCTGGCCCCCATAAATTTCAGACTCTCCTCCACCGGAGACTCGATGCCTGCAAAAACCTTGTCGAAGCCCGCAAGAAACATCGCGTCCAGAAGGTCCGGATCGTCGCTAACACGAATGCTGGCCTGAGTATGAAATTGGAATGGATAATCCCGTTCTTTCTGCCAGGGTATAATTTCTTCTTCCAATGCCTTCTTGATGCCCTCGCTGTTCCCAACAAAATTATCGTCTACAGCCATAACCGCCCCGCGCCAACCCATATTGTAGAGCGCATTCAGTTCCATTATGATTCGGCTCTGCTCTTTCACCCGGGTGACTTTTCCATACAAGGAGGGGATATTACAAAACGTACAGCTTTCCGGACACCCTCGCGTAATCTGAACCACCATGTTGCTGTAATTGCCCAGATCTATCAAATCCCAGCGCGGGAGCGGCGTGTCCGTAAGTTGCTTGAACTCACCCCGGCGGTCGATATGGGTTCGTTCGACACCACTCGGGTTGGTGATCATATCCTCGACAATATCCAGGAATCCGTTCTCAGCTTCGCCAAGATAGAAGACCGCATCCCCTTCGATCTCTTCGTGGTATTGCGTGGGCAGCGGCCCACCGTTCAATATGGGTACCCCCACTTCATTACACTTTCGGATTACTGCCTCCAGAGATTGCCAATGGATGATCATAGTGGAAGTGATTACCAGATCCGCCCACTCGAGGTCTTGGTCATCCAGTTTCATTACATTCATATCCACTGCGCGGAGTTCATACTGGTCTGTCATCATCCCCGCAACGGTAAGCAAACCGAGCGGAGGGAAAGCCGACTTCTTCCCGATCATCTTGATCGCTTCATTAAAGCTCCAGAAGGTGATTGGATTTTCGGGTGATACAAGAAGCACATTTGGCATTCAAGATTCCTTTCTTGCTGCTTAAGCTCCGTAAACCTGGTGCTTCGGAGGACCGGCCAGGATCTGCTCTTTTCCCCAGTTGGTCACTTTCGCGAATTCATCCGATTTGATGAAATCACTAAATGCCTGCTCATCCGACCATTCGGAAACAATGAGATAATTGAACTCATCCGCTACATCCCTGTAAAGATGGGAATCCGAATGACCCTCGATGCCAGTCATGGCTTCCAAAACACTACTAAAAGCCCGTTCGAATACTTCGGCTTTGCCTTCCAGTACATTGTAGTTCATTCCGATCGTAACCATTGAAGTTCTTGATTCCTTATAAAAAACGGCCCCTGGGAGACAGGGTAGCCGTAAAGAGACGCCCTGAGTTCCCTTTCCGACACATCTTCTGGGTTTTGTTTCCACCAAATACCCTTTACGAATTGGATCTGGTATGGTGACCTGAATATAACATATTTCCGGAACGCTGCCACCCTGAAATAAATAACCGCCACTGGTATTGTCCGGGGTACTGTCAATCATTCTTAAACCGATGCTGCCCACGATATTAACTCTCCATTATTGTCTTGACAGGAGTACCTTAAACCTGCAAATAAGAGATCGTGCAGGAAGAGCGCCTAACGCATTGCCAAGCGCCCTATAAAAGTCACCTGAAGGAGGCAGGAATGGTAATGACGGATGAGGACATCTGGTATTTCAAGCACTCCGGTTTTTTGGTACTTCCCGAACGACTTCCTGACGATCTGATAGACAGATTGAACAAGGTGACACAGTCACAGATCACAGGTATGTTCGAACCAATCGTCTGGGAAAAGAAAGGCCGTCGTCGTCCTGAAGATGTCAGGAGACTGTCGAAAATTCTTTCCCGTCATCCTGTGTATTTGGAAGCGGCTTCACAGCCGTTTATTCTGGAAGCCCTCGAGGGTATTCTGGGACCGAACATTGAACTTCTGACGAACAAACACAACCACATCATGGTTCGGCCCCCCGGTTCAGAGTTCGTGTACTGGCACAGCGGCGAGGAACCATATGACTATACGCTGATCACCGCACTGGTCTACCTCGAGGAATCCACACTCGATAACGGTTGTGTCAGAATCGTGCCTGGAAGCCATACGCGCCCCTTCACACGCTCGAGACGCCCCAGTGAAGGTTTTCTCGAAAGCGATCTCTACAACCGGTCTGCTCCCATCCCGATGCCTAAGGGTGGGATACTCCTGTTCAACGACTGTTGCTTTCATGGGTCTGGGACCAATAAGTCCAACGGTTCGCGCAGAAGTATGACGCTCGGATACAGGGCCCACGATGCGCACGATGTGGCCAAGGAGGATCCAGAAAAAATTCTGGTGACGGGTGAACGGATATATACGGGACACGCTCACCCTTTTCAATAATTCTGGAGGCCCACAGCATGTCATTGACCGGGGAGCAGATCCACCACTTCCGCCATAGTGGCTATCTAAAAATTAGAGAGTGTTTGCCTGCAGCAACGGTAAAATCCCTGAAAAATACGATTGCCAGGGACATTGCCAATGAAGTCGAACCGGTTGTCCGCGACAGTTCCGGACGAGCAGTGCGCCTTTCCGAAGTGATAGACAGGGACCCCATTTTTCTTAAAACAGCTTCCTGCAATCTGGTGCTCGATCCGCTTGAGTCTCTGCTGGGACCCCACATTGAGTTAATCAAGAACCGCCACAATCACGCCACCCTCCGGCCGGCATCCGGCAACCGGGAGGAAGGCCTCCATCGCGACGTCAAACAGTGGTCCCGGACAATCTTCACCGTCATTTTCTATCTGGAGGCGTCCACAGTGGAAAACGGCGCCACCCTGGTTGTGCCCGGATCGCACCATTTCCCCGGCATAGAGGGCCGGCTGTATGACAAAGCGTGGACGAAGACACTTTTGGATCAAACAGTGCCGGTTCCCATGGCGAAAGGGGGCATGCTCATCACCGACAGTATGATTATGCACGGTGTAGGACAAAACCAGACGGACCAGAACCGCACGAGTATGACAATGGGGTATCACAGCGTCGATGAACTTACGGACATCGAGAACCCCAAGCGAATTCTGGTGCGGGGGAATAGACCTTACGGAGGCAATGACAAGACTTAATAAGGGGAGATGATTGGGAAAGAAATCTGTCAAAAAAATTCCAGATTCCAGAAAGATCCGGGTTGGGATAATCAATGGTGGTGGGTCAGCCGGACTGCTGCACTTCCCTTCCCTGTTGAGGCATCCAGGTATCGCGTTTACGGCCATTACGCATTACCATGGGAGTCGTCTGGCAGACAAGGCTGCGGAAGTGGGCTTAGCTCAGTACGACGACTATGCCACAATGGTCGAGGATGCAGAGCTGGAAGCCGTATATGTCACGGTACCCCCAATGGACAGGTTCGATATCGTGGCGAATCTGGTAGAGAGGGGTTGTCACACCTTTGTCATGAAACCGCCCTCACTCCGTACAGAACAGATCCGCCAGTTGGCCACTCTGGCGAAGAAAAAAGGAGTGCTCACGGGCGTTGTATTTTACAGGAGATTTTCGGATGTGGTGCGAAAAGGCAAACACGCCTGCCTGGAGACAGGAAAGGTCCACACCGCGGTCGCCTCGTTTTACAAAAACGCGGTCGGTGCTGGTCCTTACTCACGCGGCGGCATAGATATCCTCACTTCGGATGCCATTCACGCAGTAGACACGCTTCGATACCTGTGCGGCGGCCAGGTTCAGAGTGTCGCAAGCAATGTCCGGAAGATCGGGTCGCAGCATCACAATGCGTACGAGTCCATCATAAAGTTCTCCACCGGCGCAACTGGCATCCTGCTTGCCAATTGGATGTCCGGCCGAAGAATGTTCACTGTGGAGATACACGCACCGGGCATTTCCTGCTTCGGAGATCTCGAAGTAGAGGGTCGAATATTTTCGGACAACAAAACGGAACCTACCCTGTCTTTCCCCTGTCTTGGACCCGAACACGATACGGGTTACTACAGGAAATTTGGAATTCCGGAAATCAATATCCCGAAGACCGGCTGGCACAAGACAGTGAACGACCATTTCATCGATTGTCTTCAGTCGAACCTGCAACCGGAAACCTGCTTCCAGGATGCCTTGCAGACGATGGAACTGGCCGATGCGATTTACGAATCACAGATCTGAGACAATGGCCTCACTAACGGTCGACCAGGACCCGTACCGGATTTCCAGCACCCGGTCTACCGGAGTTACCAGGGTAATTAGGACACGGAACGACTCCGGCGCCTTTTCGCTGTTATGCATCTGCCACATCCGATGCGAATAGGCGCCCGGGCCAACCGATATTGCATCCTCACCAACGTGGTAAATCCCAAATCCCCGCTTCAAAAACAGCGTTTCCCCTGCCTGACCCAGGACAGCTGTGCTCTCTGAATCGAACTCACCACCTGGAAAAAAATTACACGCGATCTGGAAAGGGACATTATCCAGCCCTTCCGAAGTGGTCGTATGCAGATCAAAACCCCCTTCGACTTCTTCCACTGCCAGATTGATGACCAAAGGTGGAACCGGCAGGAACTCCCGTTCCATTCGCGTGGATGCCCATGCCTCGGGTTCCACCTTGCGGCCCAATGGTTGAAAATATCCCGGACTATCGTGATCCCAACCTCTGCCCGGGTGTCTCAACGCCACCTTCCCTTTTCCCGTCTCGAACGATTCTGCCTGAAACTGTGAAGTACCGAAATAGCTTGCGCAGAGCTTCACCGATGACAATTCCACGCGACCGTGTTTCAGGCTGAACGGCGTCGTCAACCCTTTCGTAGCGGTAGCACTCGCCCTGCCGCGGCGTACGCGCCAGAGGCCAGAAACTGGATACATCTTCGAATAGCTTTCGGGCAAGGGTGTTCTTTCCAGATCATCCTCACGCCATTCGGGATGGGCAAGGAACGGATGAAGCGCCCAGGGTATTTCATTTGCACCTTTGGCGCACAGCCAATCTGCAATGGTCGCGTAAAACCCGTTACCATCCAGTCTCGCCATGCCGTAATAACTGTCCACGAGTCTTGCGGGAACCACACGTTCGGCTCTGTCCTGCCTCCTGGAAATACTGGTAACAACGGTCCCGTCAGCGTGAATGAGGTGATAGGACATGTCCAGATTCTTCCGGACAGCCTCAAGCAATTCCGGCTTGTTCAATTCTTCTGCAGCCATTCGAAGGGCGCGATTGCAGACTGCATTGTAGACGCTTGTACTCCGCTCGATATACTCTCCGTCGGAATTGATGTCGATGGTCTCAGAGAGGTAAGCATCGATGGTCGAATGCACATCGATTTCCGGAAACAGGTTTTGAGAGATGGCCAGGGCCGCAACGACCACCCACCTGTGGTTCGGGGTGTGAAATCCCCCGGCGACCATTCCCGGGACCGCGGTTTGGATGATTTCTCCCAGGGTTTCTGCGATCTCGTGTGCCCCTTTATCCCCCCTGCCCGCTGCCTCCCTTGCGGCACGAACCACCGGTCCGATCGCTTTGACAAGAAATGCAGTGTCGGGAGACGAATCGAAATTGGTGATAATGAGATCGAAGCAACCCGATGGCCTCCGTGCCTTCCGTCCGAAATCCGCAAGCAACGAGATGCGCTCAACCAGTTGGCCATTGCCAAAATATCTCGAGCCCTCCATCAGATAAGCGTATCCCATCACAGAGGCGCTGCTAACTGCTGTTCCACCGGCCATTCCATCAGTGGGGTTGATTATGCCACCAAAGTCGGGACGACCGTGATCCAGCACCTGGCGTCTCATCAATGCATCCACCTGATCGTCAAGTTGCCCCAGAAGAGCTTCGAGCTGAATCACATGTTCTCCTTTCACAGAAAATGGGCACAGCGACATGCACCGTGCCCATATAATCCCATTTGCTTTAGACCGGCACCTATCCGAGCGTCATTTGTTTGAGTAAGGAAAAGAACGCCCGCTTCCGCTCCGTTCTAATTTCCCAGTTGACAGGTGGACACTGGAAGCCGTCCACATAATTGCTCTCCCCGATATCCATGATTCCCCAGGATGCGCCTTTCGAAACCGCTGCAATGAAATTGTTCTCCGGTTCTTCAAAGTCGTAGTGGTCGTCCTCATTGAACAGAATCGGCATGGGTCGGTATCCGGGAACCTGGCGGGTTTGTTCGACCATCTCAGATATCCGATTCGGATCGGTCACACCATTACCGTGCAGAAGAAGATAATCCGAGACGCGCACAACATTTTCCAGTGGAACCTTACCTCCTCCGTAGCTCGTACCAGCCAGAAGCCGCTTCCCGTTCCGCGTATTGTCCTTTACGCGCTCAATCAGTTCGTGGACACGGTGTGGCTGGAGTATTTCATGTTCGTATTTCTTGACATTGCATTCGTTATTGACCTCGATCAGGACATTCCGAAAGCCTTCATCGTGTATCCAATCCACCACGTTGTCCACCGCACGAATGACAGACGGTTCGTCTGATATGCGCTCGTCCTGCCCAAAATAAAACATTCCCAGGATGGCTACCATACCCAACGCGTCCATCTTCCGGATCACACGATCCATCCGCTCGAGATATCCGGACCTTATTTCTCCCTCCGGCGTGAACGCGTTGTTCTCCCACGGTTGCTCTTTGCTGTAACCCTCCGGACTCCCGCCCTGAAAATTCACCGTTGCCGCAAGCAATCCATGCTGGCGATACGCAGGTAGCGCTTCAAGGAACTCCCGAACATTCCGTTCTGGGTCCCACTTTCCCGTATCCGGATACTGCCATCTGCTGCGCGTTTCGGGGTTGAGATCATCAAATGTGGCCTGAATCATTCGATTGTTCATCAAAAGCCCTTCGATCTCTATGTCTCGAAATCGCCGGCCCGGATACGTGGGCTTACCGTTGATGTGGAATTTCTCTCCGTGAATGCTGATCTCGGTCATTCTAACTGATCCCCACAGGTTTGCCCAGGCGGGCACTGCTGTAAATCGTCTCCAGAAGAGCTACGGTTCGTCTGCCCTCATTGCCATCCACGCGCAACGCGCTTCCCGTGTCAAGAGCTTTCAGCACATCGTCTACAATATGCGCAATGGGATTTTCAATCGTCATCAATGCGGCTTCGATTCCCTCCCCAAAGATCCGCATACCGCCACCCAGGACATCATCCACAAGGATACCGCCTTTTGTACCGTGTACTTCGGCGCTGAAATAGACGCTCTCCGGAAATGTGGTCGTTCCCAGTACGGTTCCCTTGGCGCCACTCTTGAAGTTCACGATCGCCAGCCCGATATCTTCAGTCTCGATTTCATGATTCATGATCGCTGTTTCTCCATAGACCCGCTCAGCATCACCCATGAACCAGCACAGCAGATCGAGCAGATGGGCGCCCTGGTTGGCAAGAGACCCGCCACCGTCCATTTTCCAGGTCCCACGCCATCCACCACCGGCATCGAAATAATCCTGGGAACGAAACCATTTGAAACGCACCTCTCCCAGGATGGGCTTGCCAAGAATGCCCTGACGCAGCCCCTCTGCCACCCGAAAGTTGTTGTCCACATATCGGCTCTGGTAGTCTACACCACAAAGCACACCGGCTGTCTTGCAGGCCTCGATCAGTCTATCACAAGCCTCCGTGGAAACGTCCATCGGTTTTGTCGTAATCACATGTTTCCCCGCCTGAGCCGCCTGGCAGCCCAGATCGGCGTGCGTGCCGCTCGGAGTCATCACCATCACAACATCCACATCGGACCTGGCCAGGGCTTCATCCAAATCGGTTGTCCAGTCGGTAGAGAACTCCCCGCCCGCCTTCCGAGCAAGCTCCTCGTTCAAATCGACCACGACCCGGAGTTTTGCCCCCTCTGTTTCCTGGATAAGTTTTGCGCGGTTATATCCCATACCCAAACCCACAACAGCGAATCCCGCCATGCCCACCTCCTGATTGCTTATTTAGCAGTGACTTCCTTGATCTTGCGGAGTGCCGTCTCCGACAGCGTCTTTCCTGCAGCACCGGTCAAGGCAGCGAGCTGCCCGGGATTCTTGGCACCTGGTATCACTGTGGACACCGCTGACTGGGACAGAACGAACCGGATGGCGGCCTCGGCCATTGATTCGGCCTCTTCCATCAGGAAGTCCAACTGTGCAACTTTTCGGGCGGTTTCCTGAACACGACCGGGGGTGTATCTCAAACTCCTCAAGTCATCATCGGGAAACACGGTATGCTCGTTATACTTACCCGTCAACCATCCCGACGCAAGCGGAACCCTCACAATGATTCCCACACCCTTCTCCTCCGCTACAGGGAAAAGTATGTCTCCTTCTGCCTGTTGAAGAATATTGTACACAAGCTGAATGGCATCGGCCCCGCCCTCGATGGCCCGCATCCCCTCTTCCACGACCTTGTCCGAAGTATCTACCGGGCTGATGGAGACCCCCCAGGCCTTGATCTTCCCGGAGGCTTTGAGACTATCCATCAGTCCGAATAAAGGCTCTCCCATCTGATCCAGCGGCGGACCGTGGAGCAAATAGAGATCCACATAGTCCCTTTCCAACCGAGTTAGACTGGCGTCGAGAGCTCCCTGGATATAGGGCTCCGAAAAATTCTGTCCTGGAGCGGCGAGGCTCATCCCTACTTTGGTGCAGACAACGGCATCGGTCTTGTGTTCATACAACCCCATCCCCACCAATACCTCGCTCTTTCCTCTTCCGTAGGCATCCGCTGTATCATAAAATGTAATGCCCTGCTTCCAGGCCAGCCTGACGGTCTCGATGGATTCCATGACATCCACCCCCGACCATCCGGTTGGTTTTCCGCCTCGGAATGACGCCCCACCAATTGGCCAGCATCCAAGACCTATCTCTGATACCGGAATTCCGGAACTTCCAAGCTTTCTAGATTCCATCTGTATTCCTCCCTGATCTCCATTCATCACTGCGATACCCATCGGTCAGATCGATTGATAACTGTTACTCAATGGGCAAGTCTATTCTCAGTCTGCGGTAGCCAGTTCCTGACGCTCTCGGGAAAGCATCTCCTCCGGATTGACCCATTGACTCACCAGCAGGGAAACGAGAGCGAGCGCGGACCCACTTAAAAAGATTACTTCGTATCCGAAGTGGTACCACGCCAAACCACCGAGCAGCGGTGCTGCAACCGCCGCAAAATGATTCATTGTAACGCCCATTGAAAGTGTAGGCTTTAGATCCTCAGGTGGTGCGATCTTGTGCAAATATGTCGTAAGTGCAATCCCGCCAAAGAAAATAAGGTTATCGATGCAGTATAGCACATAAAGCGTGGGACGATGATCAACGACCGCATACCCGAAGAAGACGAATACCAATCCCAGATAGCTTGCGCTCAACATGATCCGCTCACCATATTTGTCAACAAGCCGACCCATCAGAGGCGCGGTAAACGTGATCAGTGTCTGATTGACGAAAACTAGAACCATCGTCGTGGCTACAGGCATTTCGTGAATCTTGACAAGCGCAAATATCGCGAACGTGATAAACATCTGTTTCCTGCAACCTTGCAGAAAATTCAGTGCATAATAGACCGAATACCTGCGTTTCAACACGAATGCCTTCTCTTTCACCGCAGGTCTTTCTTTACTGGCAAAAAATATGGCGATTCCGCCCAGGACCGTTGCGAAACCCGCCATGATGAACAGCCCTTCGTAGCTCACAATGTGATACGCTACGTTGCAAACACCAATGGTCAGCAGCCAGGCAAACGCATGTACGCTTCTCAGCTGACCCAGCCATTTTCCCTTTTCCCCATCAGGAGAAAACTGAAGGGCCATGGTCTGTTCAAGCGGTATCCAGGAATGGAATCCGATACTCCACACCACCGAGTAAACGGCAAGCGAATAAACCGTGGTTACATCCGCGTATGCTGCCAGCCCCAATCCCATAATCACAAGCGAAACGCCCGCCACCAGAGGAGGCGCGAGGCGAATCATCACGGCGATGAACAAAGCGTTAAGAAAGCCCGGAACTTCGCGCAGTGCCTCGACATATCCAAGTTGGTGTGCCTCGATATTCAGGCGTTCAACAATAAAATTGTTGAACAGCGTCAGCTGAACGCCAAAAAATATGCCAACCGTGAACACCGCCACGCCCAGTAACCTGAAATCCCTGGACCAGTGTCTGAATGGATTGGAGATCTTCAAGTGATCCTCATTCTCAATAGTTCCCACTTAAAATTCCTGTGGATTTCAGATCAGTTCCCCAGGGCTTCCCACACGTCGCCGAAGACCTCGTTTAACCGTGCCATATCCTCTTCAGGTAGCGGGGGTCCCAATATCGCCTCCACATTGGCCTCCAAATGAGCAATGTTGGCGGTTCCTGTCAGAACGGTACCAATTGCGGGATGAGCAGCCGCGTACTTGTATCCTGCTGCAGGAAGAGACTTCACGTGACCCTTGACCAGCCATCCAAGAGGATCTTCGTCGGGAACAGAATCCGGGGCGATTACGCCTCTCTTCTTCGCATCGGCAATGCGCGCCTTCAAAATATCTGGTTTGCTGAGTGCTCTCCTGACAGCTACCATGCAGATTACACCCACTCGTTTTTTCTGAAGGTCGGGCAGTATCTTTTGTTCGGCCGTCGGACTGATCAAGCTGTACCCTACCATGGCCGAATCGAACAGGTCGTCCTCCAGGGCCATATCGAACATCTCGTGCCGCGGATCTCGTGAATACGTCTCCGTGATACCCACGAAATTGAATTTCCCTTGCTCCTTCAGTTCAATGACAGTGGGCATCTGGGCGTCCATGATCCTCCGATAGTCCCCAGGATCAACGCCGTGAAACTGCATGACGTCGATGTGCTCTACCTGGAGTCGTTCCAGGCTCCTGTTCACGGATTCCTTCACCTCGTCAGGAGACAGCAACCTCGAATCAGGTGCCGGCTGAAATTTGGTTGCGAGGATATAATTTTCCCTTGGTACGCCGCTAAGCGCCTTGCCAAGGATCACCTCGCTTTCCTTATAGGCCGCGGAGGTATCGAAAAAGTTGATCCCAAGGTCCAGCGCACGGTGTACCATCCTGATCACATCTTCCTCAGGAACACCCGTACTCTGGCCGAAATTGCTTGGCCCTCCGGTTCCAATCCCCATTACAGATACATTTAGCCCGGTACGTCCCAGCATGCGAAATTCCATTGATCCCCTCTTGATAACGATGCCAATCGACCTGACGAAGATCTAAATATACACCAACCCCGAACAGGTCGCTACAGATTTGAATTCCGGGAATCTGATTCCACTTGTCACGCGAATCCGATCAACCTATGTTACACTTTGTAGTGTTCTGATACCACGCACGATCAGGAAAATGAGCATTGGGATTTTCTCACCACAACCAGACTGGAGCTGTCCATTGTCGCCTCCCGAAGAACAGTCTTCCGAGGAAATCCAGTTCGACGATCTTGCGAAACTTGTCAATCGCGACATTCAGTTTATTGTTCGCGATATGAAAGAGAAGGACATTGCCGTTTGCCTCAAAGGCGCAAAAGAAGAAGTAAGGGACAAGATATTCTCCAACGTTTCTCAGCGTGTAGGCGCCGTGATCCGTGAAGAAATGCGATTGACCGCCGCCGCGAAGGTCAGCGAAGTTCAGGATGTCAGGCAGCAGTTGATGCAGCGGGTACGTGGGCTTCAGGTCTCGGGTGAGATCACCTGGCCTCCCACGGCTGTCTTGCGTCGTGAGAGCCTCGAACCACGACCACGGCCTGCACAGTGGAGAAAACCACCTGTGAAACCCGCGAGCCAGTCCCGAAATTATATCATAGGACTTGTCGCCACGGTGGGGGTAATAGGTCTGCTCGTCGTGATTACCGGGAAGAGCAAGAAATCTGCTTCAAGCGGAGCCGACTCCAGTCAAAAGACGACGGGAGGCCGTTCAGTCGTCTCCAGTGGCAAATCCTCGAGTATCAGCAGCCCAAAAAAAGCAGCAGGATCCGAAAGCCGGAAGCGTAAAAGAAAGCAGCAGGCGGATTCTGAATCGTCATCCTCCGTAACCGGGTCGCAAGGACCGGTCTACATTGTGTCCGGAGATTCCAGGACATCTGCAGAAGATGCACAGCCCAAACCGGGGGACAAGGTCGAGACGGGAACGGAAGGCAAAGCCATTCTGGATCTTGAAGACAATTCCGCCCGGGTTCAGGTTGGCCCCAACAGTTCGCTTGAAATTGGAGCCGCGCAGGTCGCAGGGTCCCCATCATCCAACTTCAACCTCTGGGTTGGAAACGTAATCGTTGAGGTCAATGACCCTGAACTGGTAATGAATTCCCCTGTCGCCGGAATAACCGGATCCGAGGGTGCCAGATACCGGCTCCGGGTGGTCCTCGACGCAACCACCACCATCACAGCCCACGAAGGTGTTATCCGAATCATCCCGACAGTCGGCGCTGATCGAAAACAGATCGTCCTCCGGAGGGGCGATCGTGTCAAGATCTACCCCACTGGAAAAATCCAGAAAGATCGCGTCACCTCACGGAAGTAGAAAGAACCAGTGAAACAACTTCTGGACAGGGTCGTCACATGCCCGCGCCTTCCTGGTCCTTCTGGCCCTGACCGCCATCCTGCTCGCCTCACCTTCGTGATGTGGAGGGTGGCAACAGGACGACTTTTTCCACCGATGGTACATCGCCGTTGGAAAAACAATTACATTCCCTCCCGTACCACTGTTTTGAAGTTTACCCCTGCAACGCAAGTTCACATACAACGCATCAACCCGAAACATGAGGAGTATCTGTGAAACTTTACTCGGACGAGCAGATCGAGCTGGCGCGACATCGGATCTCGAATGACCCTGATGCCAGGAAGATCTCTGACAGCATCGTAGCAAAGGCGGATGCCTGGCTCACACGTGACGATGAATCGATCAGGGATATCATGCCCGAGGCCGCAGTGCCCAGAACCTGGACGGTAAATTTTGTTACCGGATGTCCCACGCATGGCAGTGGTCCGGAAAACTACGGCGGATATGCTCAGGGCGGCTGGGAACATGATCCATTCATATCGAAATGGCAGGTTACCTGTGGTGTGGGAGGCGAGACGTATCCCGGCAACGATTTTGGTGCCTTCTACGATGGTGGAATGGTCGACCGAAGTTTATTGCAGGGCGCTTATGCCGACGATGGATGGGGCTGGCAAGGCGATGATTCGATAAATCGACACTGGTTTGTGGCCTACTGCTGCAACAACACCTGGCGCATCGTTGTTTCCGGACTGACTGATCTGGCCCACGCGTATTTGCTAACAACCGATGCGCGGTATGCCCACAAGGGTCTCGTCATACTGGATAGACTTTCCGAAGTCTACCCCGCTATGGATTACGCGAAGCAATCGATGTATGCCCTGGAGTTTTCACCCGGCTATACGGGAAAGATGTTCGATCTGATATCCGAGTCCGGAAACGCTCGCAAACTATGTGAAGCAGTGGATATCCTCCGCGAAGCCATTCCCGGCGACCCTGTCTTCGGCCCTCGGTCAGAGCAGGTGAGAGAGAAGATCGAGACCGGAATCGTCGGGGCAAGCATGGAAGGTGTTTATCGCGGGCAGGTCAGAAGCAACTATGGAGGACATCAGGAAGCCCTTCTCCTGGCAGCGATCGTTTCGGATGATAAGCAGCAGATTGAAAAGGCGATGGACTGGGTTCTGAACAATACGGGTGAAGCCACCGAACTCAAGGAAATGCTCACCCATTTTGACGGCTACATATTTCGCGACAAGGCAGCCCATGCAGAAGGAATCAACTTTGCGTTGGACAACCTGATCTTTCGTGAAGGCATCGGGTGGGAAAGTTCCCCCAGCTACAACAATGGGTGGGTGGTCCACCTGACGAACATAGCGGAAATGCTCGTTCCCCTGGGCGTCAATCTCTGGAACAGACCAAAATTCCGGCGCATGTATCGTTGGGCTGCAGAAATGCAATGCGCCGACAAATTCGTTCCTGCCGTGGGCGATGCAGGCAGCGCAACAGGGGGATCGGTCGGTCTGGGTTACAGAACCCTCGCCATAGCGCATAAAGCTACCGGGGATCCATTTATTGGCGAGCTCATGAGACAGGCGAATGGGGGTTTGGGGGATTTTGAATCACTCCTCGAAAACTTTGAAAGCCCCGAAGCCAACAAGGATGGCAGCAACGAGCTCAAAGATTTAACTGGAAAGACCCACCTGATGGGTGGATACGGTATTGCGCTCCTCCGGACAGGCAGCGGAAAAGACAAGGTCGCGGCCTCTGTCTACTACGGCAGATCGGCAACCGAGCATGCCCATTTCGATAAGTTGAATCTCGAACTTTTCGCCTATGGAAAAAAACTCATCCCCGACCTGGGATACCCTGAACACGCTGCCGAGGGAGACAGACCTGGCGTTTGGACCAAGAATACCGTGGCTCATGCCACGGTGGTCGTCGATGGTCGCCGTCAGGACACGCAGGCAGCAGGGAAGATTCAACACTTCGTCCAAAACGACGGCATAAGCCTCGTCGAAATCGATGCGCCGGACACATACCACCATACTGCGGAATATCGAAGAACCGTGGCACTCATAGAAATATCACCGGAAGTCAACTATGTCCTCGATCTCTTCCGCGTCTCTGGTGGCACGATGCACGACTATAGTGTTCATGGTTTCGAAGGAACATTCGATACCGGAGGCCTCCAGTTTTCGCCGCCTCAAGAAACAGGGACCCTTGCTGGGCCTGACGTCCCCTATGGATCCATTCATGATGATCCGGGTGTTGCAGATCCCTTGCGGAAGAGCCGTTCATACTACACTTACAGGGGAGGCGGTTATTCATACCTGTACGATGTCAAAAGAGGCGACCCTGCAGACTGTTGGTGGGCGGACTGGAAGGATGAGAAAGATGGGGTTGGACTCAGAGCCTCATTTCTCGCATCAGATGAAGCCATTCACGCCCACGGAGACCCACCACGCAAACCTGGAAATCCCAGGCAGCTGGACTATCTGCTGCTGCGGAATTCTGGAGATAGCGTCAATAGCCAGTTTATCTCCGTATACGAACCTTACAGGGAAAATCACCATATCAAGACGGTAAGAAAGTTAGAACAGGATGATGACAGTGTAACTCTGGAGATTCAGCATCACCTCGGCACGGACACCATTCAGCACGCCATCGGGGTCCAGGGCTCCAGTTTCACACTAACCCGAACCGATCTTGAAGGACGAGTTACCCGTATGCATCGGATCGGAGCAGGCAGTGGAACAGGGAAAAAGCCCAACCTGCAAATTGAAAAGAGGATATCGGGGAAAGTCTTAAGCGTCGACCCGAGTTCGTCTTCAGTGGAGATCGAACGAGATCGAGATAGCCAACCCTTCCGTAGCCGAGGTCTTGTGAAGAATACGGCGTGTTTCCGCAACGCGTCGCGAACAAGCGCATACACAATCGAGGCGATGGAGGGCAAAGGCAGAAAATTCAAAGTCGGATTCGGTACGGATTCATTCAGGATAGGCCGATTCGTGATCACCGGACGCAATGCCGATGGATCCGGTCTCACCACTAAGACGAATCTCTACATGGCTGCTCAGGGGTACTACCGTGGGGCCTGGTTGACCGATGAAGAATGCCGGAACTGGATCCCGGTCGAAGACGTGTTGATCACACCACACCAACCCGGCGTTCGGCGAGACTCGCGAATTAGATTGGTGGGTAATCACGAACTCGGTCCCGCATTTGCGCCCGGGAAGATCGCCTACCTGTACGATTTTGGACCCGGTGATACAATGAGCATAGAACCGCACGCCACCGCTACAGCCAGAACAGATGGCACCTATCGTATTCGCACCAACGGTCGTGCAGAAGTCGTACAGTAAATTGAAGCGGGGGGCCTTAGGGCCCCCCGCTTCAATTCATCTACATGCTTGCTCAAATCGCCTTCGACCCTATTTCCCCAAATCTACTTCAGCGCGACCAACTCGCCGGATGCGGCCGAGGCGATGACCTCATCCACCGAATCCCCATCCACATCTGCTGCTGCCAGCCTGAGAATGGCGCCTCCCATCTGGTGTTGTCCAACCACCTTTCCACTCGCATTATCCAGTAGATAGACCACACCATCCTCAGTTCCAGCGGCTACTTCCAGCTTGCCATCTCCGTTGAAGTCAGCGACCGAAATGCACCGGACGACCTCGCCCAGATCCCGCCGCCACAATTGCGTTTTGCCATCACCCTTAACCACATAAACATTGAAGCTCATAGAACAGGCAACAACCTCGTCCAGACCATCGCCGTCAAGATCCGCCACCTCAACCTGCGTCACCTCATCCCCGGTATTGAATTGCCACAACAGTTTCCCGTCCGCTCGAAGTGTGTGGATATTGGTATCCGCTCCGGCGAATACGACTTCCTTCAAGCCGTCACCATCCACATCCCCCGCCGCAACAGAATTGGTCCTGGGTCCTGTCGCCGGATGGTAGGACCACCGAATGTCACCACTACCGTCTATACAATGCCATCTGTGATACTCCGTACCCGCCAGCACCTCGGCACGTCCGTCACCGTCGATGTCAGCTGCGCATCCCTCCGTTGATGAATGCACCGTCATCTGATGCCACAACTCCTTCCCATCGTGTGTAAAGGCGTAGTATCGCCAGGACTCCGCCCCCGCGACTACCTCGAGATTGCCATCGCCATCGATGTCCCCTGCGAATACCGTCCGGAGCATAGGTTTGCGATAGTAGAGCGGAATCTCGAAGTCCCACCGTTTCTTCCCTCTCGAATCGATCACATAAACCTTTGTGTCGGCAGACCCTGCAATTATTTCGGTTTCCCCGTCATTCTCCAGATCCGCCGCCCAGACAGAGCGCACCTCCCCGTTCGTCTTGAATTTCCAGAGCGACTCTCCCCCTCTGATAGCACAGACGTCGCCTCCCGCGCCACCTGCAATGACCTCCTGCTGAACATCTCCGGAAAGGTTGGCCCCTTTAACCGAGAGGAAGGGGCCACCACCCTTGTAAGTCCATAGTGGCTTGAGTGACTTCACCCGCTGTCTGGATATAAGGCTGCGGCTGGTTCCAGGTTTCTTCTGCTTGACGGGTTTGCTCGCCAACTTCCGGAGTTGCTTGACTTCGTCCGTCAGCAGACTGAATTCATGTCTTCCCCTGGAGATCTCGAAAATGATATTTCCCCGCGACTTCTGCGACTCTGTCGCCTTGCCGTCTACCAAAACAGCGGTTCTGCCGTCTAACGCGAAGCTTACGAGCGTGCGCCTCGAAGCCACGATCGTACCAGCCCCGGACCGAACACAATACATCATAGAAATCGGTTGTTCGCTCTCGAATCCAAGTCCACCCCATTTCAGATGCGTTCCATCTACAACCGAGAAAACTGACGGAGAGAGATGGAACTGGGCAGCGGCAACCTCAGGTCCTGAGGGAATCTTCTCTACCGTCCTGCGGTCGCCAACCCCCGCATAGACGGCCTCCGCCATCCCGTCGATTCTCACGCACCCTGCCGTCAACTGTGTCATGCCCAGGCGCTGCGGCTGCTCATCGTCCGAACAGTAGAGCAGGTTGAAATACCTGTAATTCTCCCGCTTTCTGAGATGCACGTCTGCGATTTGTTGAAGTAGTCTTACCACTGGTGGGGCGTGTTCATAGGCCGCCCAGTTTTTTCCGGTTACTTCATCGTCCTCGAGTTTGAGTGTGGTGCCGGGTAACCCCGTGATGAAGAATTGTTCGCCGTTCTGCTCAACCGCCAACCCACCATCTCTGATTTCCACATCGCCAAGGGTCTGCCACACCGCGCGAAATGAATAGTCATCCTCTTGTTTTGCCTCCATCTCGTCCACCACCAGGAAGTATCGTCCCCTGTTCCAGATGATATTCCTATGCCAGTCGACACCGCTGTAGTTGCGAAGCGTGGTCTCTGAGAACCCGGTTTGTCCGAAATTCTCAGCGTGCTCCAACTCTACGAAAGGAGGAATCTCTGAAGACTGTCCATTCTTGAAGATCAGGACCCCGTTGTGGAATTTCGGCAGGGACTTGATGTAGTCGCAGTCCGCCAGCCAGATTCTCTGGTTTTCTGTGATTCGGCTAATTGAATTTCCATCATAGTGCTTGTGACCGCCATTGGAAAGACCATCCAGAAACAGATACTGGGCATCCGCATCGAACCCGTCCCTGAATACGACTTTGTCCACGGTTTTCTTGTAAGGCAGGTGCGATTCGCCATCATTAGACTGGTAGTAAAGAGGGTCGACGGGAAACGTCTGCATTCCATCCAGATCCAGAGGCTCTACGGGATGCACATTTCTGTGATATTCATAGGCATTGTAGCGGGACTCCACCGTCGTCTTCTTGTTGAGCATCCATTGGTATCGCCCGTCCCCCATCACACATACCGATGCACGTAAATACGGCAATTCGCTCCACCACCCGAACGGCGAGGCGTTATCGCCGTATGGCAACGCGTACCCCAGATTGTCCGTGGTGAGAATCGCATAGTCTGCCGCCTTGCGGGCACAGCCATTGTCGAAGAAAGTCGAGTCGCCTTTGGACAATGAATACTTGGTCAAGTGGTAGTGCGTCAACCACTGATAGCCGCTGCAGTCTTCGTGGGGCTTGAAGGCCCTGGCCTGCAGTTGAAAACATTTATCTGCAAGGGAGATCCAGTTCTGTGCCTCCTTCGAGCCGTAGTACTTGCTGTAGTAAACGCCAGAATAGTAAAGTCCGAGAGCTGCGAAGGTGGTATGATTATGGCGAACATGCGGCACATCCATATTCCCCACGTGGGGTATGCAGTCCGTGATGAATTCGAACAGGATCTTCGAGATCCGGAGTCGTTCCTGATCGGACAGGCATGGACTCTCCTCCACCAGATCCCAACCCGGCATCACCTTGTGCAACGCGAAATCGGCGTCAAACCCCCAGATTCCTCCGTAATTGTCAGGATCCGACATCGCGTGTTCATACATCCTGAAAACCAGCCGCTTGTAGAGTTCGGCATAGACTTCATTTCCAGTCAACCCATAGAGCAGACCGCGTTCGCCAATGCGTCCCCAAAGACCGGTATGCTCACCCCGTTTCAGAGCCTCTTCGGCGGCTTCCATTTCTGAATCCAGATCAGGTTGATTCATCAACCCGGGTATCTTGTGAGCATCTGGTCCGAACTTGACATCGAAAACCCTGTCTACGGTCAGTGATCGTCCTTTTCTCAGTCGCTGAAGGAAACTGTCCGCGGCCGAGCGAACCCCATCCAGATCGCTGCCAAGAATACCCAGAGCATTCGAGCCTGTGCCCCAGGGATCGTGAATAGAATGAAACAGGTAGCCACCCCGCCCCGGGTAAAGGTCATCCGCAGGTGTATAGTTGAATCCATACAATTTAAATATGACTTCATTGTTGTTCAGATTACCAAGCAGGATAAGATTGCGTCTGGGTCGCTCAGCAACCTTTTCAGGAATCACAATGGGCAGTGTAGCCCCGGTTAGCGATTTGACAGTTGTCTGAATCTGCTTTGCCAAAGCCAGATAGGCAGCCTCCTGCGGCCGAACAATTGTGGCCAGGGGTTTCCCATCCTTTACCAGGTCTGTCTTCGGATAGAGCCGCTTCACACGACGCAGACTTCGTGATGTCACCTTGCTGTTTGGCATTTAGTGCCTCCCGATCAGGCCGGGTCCAGCCCGGCTCGCACTGCGATTATTCCCAGAGGTTTGAAATCTTCCCATTTCGTTCGATCATTCGGTCAATCGACAGCAAGTTATGCATCAGATGCCGTGGATGATGGTAGTTGCCTTTTCTAGAAGTGTTCGGCTGGAAGGTAACCTTTCTGTCTCCACCCATTTGCCACATCGCATACCCGTGCTTCTTCAATGGGAACTTGTCCTGCACATAATGGAAGGTCCTGTCGAACCATTCGGCGGGCCACGACCAATCGGTGTGTTCCATCAAGATCATGGTGCCAATCAGAACCTCTTCCTGCAGCCACAGGACTTTGTCAAACGTGTAAGCACCGTGAACTTGCATGGCCCTGAAGAACCCGTCATAAACATCATCCCAACCCACTTCCATGTGTCGCTTCAAACGTTCTGCAGCCAGATCGAACAGAGATTTGTCCCTGGTTCTGATCGCCTCATGAAGCAACATCCACATGGTTTCGATAGCGTGTCCCAGATAAATGAAATCTTCATTCTCATCTCCCGGACGATCATAACTGTTAAACAGGATTTCGTTGTTCAACCTGTATTCCGGATTCCAGAATTTATCGAGAACCACCTCCACGGCTTGCGAAAGACGTGACTGGAGCTTTGAATCGTTCACCTCCTGTACCATCTGAGTCAGCAAGACAATGGTCACCATTTCGAAGCCCTGCACCCGCATCCCGGTATAGCTGTTGGGCACATACCCCTGGGGGGATTCCCTCTCAGGATTGTCATAAATCTCAGTCGCCCGCCAGAAACTCTGGACAGCAAGATCCATGGACTCAGAATCTCCCGTGGCCCTGGCATACTCCATCAACCCTTCTGCCACAAAAAGCCCCGTGTAGCCTATCCCGTCCGGTGGAGCGATCACATTTCCATTTACATCCAGACCGTGGACCCAGTCTCCGTCCTGGTCTCTCCCATATTTGACCATGAAATCCCGTGCTTTTCGGCTGGCCTCCAAATGCCATTCGTCGCCAAAGTTTTTATAGAAGAATGCGTGGGTCCAGAGCCCTCTACCTTGATACCACATGGATTTGTTCGTGGTTACGAGGGTGCCGTCATGGTCCATTTCACACATGAATCCACCGATGTCCAGGTCGACACCGTGGGCCTTCCAGAATGGTGCATAGTCTTCGTGAAGATCTCTGCGATACTGATCTCTCAATTCAACCAGATCCATTCCAGCAATTCTGTTCCTGCCCCCCTTTGCATCTGCATCCCGTGCCTGCTCAGGCATTTCCCTACCTCCTGTAATGGTTCCATCACATCTCCCCGGATCGACTTCCGCAAAATCATCCGGGCTTAACACGAAGTCAAACAAATAAGCGTCGGGTTCACCGACGCGAATCGTTCACTAATATTCAAGCTATACCTCAGATAAAGTTCAAATTTCTGCATACTTCTCGAACAGATATAGACCAAGGACCAGATACACGAGGCCGGCGATCATTGAATAGACCGCGATCGCCAACCCCACGTCCAGAACATTTCCCACTGCGTTCAGAAAAGGCATCATCAGCTTGCTGAAAAGATACAGTCCCAGAATAAACGAGGCGACCGAAACGGGTCCCCTGAACCTGCTCACGCTGAATCTTATACCTTCCATTCCGCTTACCAAGCCCAGCAGAAGAAACAGAATCGAGAAGTATCCAGCCATGACATACGCGAATACGTCGCTCTGTGTGACACCGAAGACATTGGGAAGCTGCGAAGTGATCTCATCGGGTGTCCGCAAGGTCACCATATATATCGCGGTCGCAGAAGCCGCAAACAGCACAATCCCCATACTCAGCACAGCCAGATACTTGGCCAAACCTGCCAGTGATGGACGAATGGGCAGGGAAAGGAGGAGGTGGCTCGTACTGGTCTTCCACTCGGTGGTATATGAATGGGCAAGCGCGAACGGCAGGATGAACATGGTCGCCCAAATGGGCATGCCGCATATGAAGACCGCAAGCACATTTGTTTCAATGACCAGCTGGACCCAGAGGTCCAGGGCAACCGTACCGATGAGCAAAAACAGAAAGAGTTTTCTGCTGTCCTTGATTTCTTTTTTGTACAGAGCGAACAAGTGGCTCACGTCGACATCTCCTCGAAGATCTCCGTAAGGGATTTCTCATGTTCTCTCTCCAGGGCGTCAACGCTTCCTGAAAGCACCAATTCGCCGTCTTTCATGTAGACCACTTCCCCGATATACTCCTCCACTTCAGGAACAAGATGTGTGGAGATCAGGATCGTCTGATTGTCATCTCTGTAGTCTTTGAAAAGTGCTTTCAGAATTCGCTTTCTCGAAGGCATGTCGATGCCGCCAAGGGGTTCGTCCATCAGCACGAGCGCACTCGGTCGAGAGAAAGCAAAAACCACCTTCAATCTTCCACGTTGACCACGTGAGAGTGCGCCGACCTTTTCTGTGACGGGCAAGTCCATCAATTCAAGCAGATCTCGTGTTCTCCCCGTGTCCCACAAAGGGAAAAAGGATGCGAGAAAATCAAACAACTCACCAACTACCATCCAGGAATAGAATGGATCGATCTCGGGGAGATATGACATGATCCGTTTGGTCCCGATACCCGGATTCATGCCATCGATCCGTACTAGACCACTTGTTGGGCGTGTGACTCCTGCCAGGATACGGAAGAGTGTGCTCTTGCCGCTGCCATTCTCGCCAAGCACACCCACGACACGGCCTTTCTGAACTTCAAAAGACACGCCTCTCAAGGCCCACTTGCCTGAATACTGCTTCTTTAGATTGTCTATCTCAATGAGTGCAGACAAGTACCGTCACCCCATATCTCTGTCGATCAGGAACAGACCGTATCTATCTTCCCCAACCAGCTCCAGCTTTTTGACAATTGACCTGAGCCGGCCTTCTTCTTCCACCTGCTCATTCACAAACCATTGCAGGAATGAATTCGTGGCGTGGGCATGATCCGACATGGCAAGATCAACCAGCCTGTCGATTCGTCCGCTGGCCTCCTGCTCGTGTTTATACGCGAGCTTCACTGCGGCAAGGGGCGATTCCCATTCGGGAGGTGGCTCGCCGATCTGGCGAAACATAATGCCGCCATCACGTTCGTGAAGGAATTCATAAATCCTCATCGCGTGCATCATTTCGCGTTCCGCCTGTTTGCTCATCCATCGGCCGAATCCATTCAGATTAAGCGTCTTGAAGTAAGACGACATCGCAAGATAGGTGTACCAGGAAAAAAACTCTGTATTGAGCTGCTCATTCAGTGCGTTCTCAATTTCTTCGCTGAACACGATATGCCTCCTGTATTTGTCCACGCCGCAAGTCAGGATTCATCAGGGGCACTAAAAATATGAAAAACCCGTGCTATTTCAACTGAAAACTTCCACGCCAGACGTTCTTGAAGATATACTGGCTCGAAAGCCAACCCAGCATCTTGATAGGATCAGGACGGAATACATCAGGTTGGTGTTATACGCAGGACAAAAACGCAGCAAACCTGGTCAGAATTATGGTTATATGCGACACCCTGGTTCTTTCACAGATTTCTTCCAACACTGGACTTGACAACCACAAATGACTTGGGTATGATTCAAACGACCGTTTAAATCATACGTTTGAAACATTGCCAACCTCCAACGAGACCTGATACTGTGAATACCGAAACCACAAGAGAGCGCATCCTCGATGCGGCCGAAGAATTGTTTGCCCTTGGCGGTATCGGAGAGACATCGCTAAGGGCTATTACCTCCGCGGCCGGAACGAATCTGGCCTCTGTAAACTACCATTTTGGGTCAAAAGAGTCCCTTGTCGAATCCGTATTTGCGAGAAGGTTAGCCCCACTTAATTCCGAACGTCTCCGGCTGCTGAATGAGGTTGAGAGAGGGCGTGAGAAAACGGTGCTCTGCCTCGAGGAAGTTTTACGCGCCTTTGTTACTCCGGCGCTGCATCTGCGGCGGCAGGAAGGCGGAGAGAACTTCATGCGCTTGTTTGGCAGGCTGCACGCCGAACCAGGCGAGCTCGCCGTGAGTGTCATGAAACAGTTCGATGAAATCTTCAGTCGCTTTACAAGCGCGATCGCCCGTGCACTTCCGGGCATGTCCAGAACCACGCTCCTGTGGAGATTTTTCTTCACAATTGGCGCCCTTACCATGCCTCTGGTCTGTCCAGAAGTGATTCGACATAAATCGGAGGGCCAGTGCGATCCTTCAGACCCGGAAGGGATCTCCTCACAGCTTGTATCGTTTCTCGCAGCGGGTCTTCGTGCGCAGGAATCAACTCTCTCACCAGATATCGAGCCAGAAAAATGAGATACTTTGCACTCGCACTGCCGCTGATAATGGCCTGTACTGCTCCCCGCGTGAGCCATCCAGAGTTGGGTGTATCCACACCGGAAGAATGGGCTGGCCTCATCCAAACGTCTTCGGATTCCAAGTGGTGGAACAATTTCAACGATCCGGTACTGGATGCCTTGATCGAGGAAGCTCAGGGGAACAACCACAATCTCAAAGCTGCTGCGACCCGTGTGAGGGCGGCAGCGGCACAGGCCAAAATTGCGGGTGCTCCTTTGCAACCGCAGGTTTCTGGTCGTTTGGGGGCATCCAGGCGAAAACAGAACTTCATAGGATTCCCGATTCCAGGCGGGAGCAACGGAGTTGCCTCGTCCACTTCATCTAACTTTGGAGTCTCACTCGATGTGTCATGGGAACTGGATTTGTGGGGGCGATTGGGAGCGGCAAAATCCGCCGCACTTTCAGATTTTCAGGCCGCTCGGGCAGACCATTCCGGCGCCAGACTATCCCTTGCAGGCCAGACAGCAAAAGCCTGGTTCGCGGCCATTGAGGCACATCGTCAAAAGGAACTTGCCGAAGCAACCGTCCAAAACTTTACGACTTCCAGTGAGCTGGTGCGCACACGATACCAGCGGGGCCTGCGGCCTTCACTCGACCTGAGACTGTCGCTCTCTATACTCTCGAATGCAGAAGCCAATCTCGCACAGCGCGGGTTGCTTCTGGACAGATCCACACGACAGTTGGAGATCCTGCTGGGCAGGTATCCGGGCGCGCAGTTGGATGTAGCCTCAGACCTGCCTGAAATCCCCTCACAGGTGCCGGGCGAAATTCCGGCAAATCTTGTCTCGCGTCGCCCGGACCTGGTTGCGGCAGAACGAAGAGTTGCAGCTGCTCTGGCGCGAACGAAACAGGCGAAACGGTCGCTCTATCCAAGGATCAGCCTGTCCAGTTCAGCAGGAACCTCGAGCTCCGATTTGAACCACCTTCTGAATGGGGACTACAGCGTCTGGAATCTTGCGGCGAACCTCATCCAACCAATGCTTCAAGGCGGTCGAATCCGTGGCTCGATCGAATTTGCCCGTGCGAAGGACCAGCAATCTCTCGCTTTGTACGTTCAGACTGCCCTGAACGCCTTTGCCGAAGTTGAATCAGCCCTATCCGCAGAAGGCTATCTAGAGTCAAGAGAAGCGTCATTAGTAGTCGCCACCGAACAGTCTCTCGCTGCAAGGAGGCTTGCGGAAGAAAGATATGCCAGCGGTCTTTCCGACCTGATCACTCTGCTCGATGCACAACGTAGGGCCTACGAGTCGGAAAGCCAGCTTTTGGCAGTGCGAAGACAGCGTCTGGAGAACCGGATCGATCTGCACCTTGCACTTGGAGGCGGATATAGAGGCGTTTCAATGGAGCAGGTAGATGCACAAAACAACCATGGAGCTGAAGCCCAATGAAAAAATATGGAAAGATTATTTATCCGCTTGGGGTCCTCATATTTGGCCTACTCGGTGGATTTGTCCTGATCAAAAGTCGCCCTCCCGTCGTTTCGAGGCCGCCCGAAGTCCCTCCCCCGCTCGTTCGAGCTATTTCTGCACAAACGCGTGATCTCCGACTCACGGTCCAGACGCAGGGAACGGTCCGGCCGCGAACGGAAACCACAATGGTCTCACAGGTGGGCGGACAGATAATCTCCGTCTCTCCGACCCTCGCAAGCGGCGGCTTCTTTAAAGCCGGAGATACGCTGGCAACCATCGACCCGAGTGACTACGAAATCGCGCTCGCCCGGGCGAAGGCGCAAGTCGCCCAGGCAAGGGTTCGCATGGTTCGGGAACAGGAAGAGGCGGAACTTGCAAAGGAGGAATGGGATCGCATTGGAAGGGGAGAACCCTCAGACCTTGTCCTCCGGAAACCCCAGCTTGCAGAAGCGACCGCCGCGATCCAGGCGGCAGAAGCCACCGCGCGGCAGGCCAGGCTGAACCTCGAGAGAACGCGGATCAAGGCGCCATATGATGGCAGAGTACTTTCCAAGAATGCCGATGTGGGTCAGTTTCTCAATCCGGGCACACCACTTGCCAGAATCTACTCGGTAGATTACGCCGAAGTGCGATTGCCCATCTCACACCATCAGCTGGCTTATCTTGACATGGAATTCAACTTCCGCAATGAAATTGGCAATGCGAGCAGACCCGAGGTCGAGCTAGAGGCCTCCTTTGCCGGAGAAACCCACACGTGGACGGGTGCGATCGTAAGAATGGAAGGAGAAATCGACTCCCGGTCCAGAATGGTTACGCTTGTTGCACGAGTGGAGGCGCCATATGACCAGAGAGAAGGATCGGATACCCCACCTCTCATGGTGGGTCTGTTCGTGGAAGCCACAATTAAAGGGATAATCGCTCAAGATGTTGTCGTTTTGCCCCGGTCAGCCCTCAGGGGGGATGATCAGGTGCTGATCATAGACAACGAAACGCGTCTCCGGTTCCGAACGGTCGACCGGCTGCGTGCGCAAGACGACAGTGTGGTTATCAATTCGGGGTTGTCGGACGGCGATAGGGTCTGCATCTCGCCGCTCGACGCAGTTGTCGAAGGGATGAAAATTCGAATCGTAGATGAATCGGTCGCTCACTCCGAGGACGGGAGCACGGGATGAATCGCGCAATCACCTGGTTCGCCAATAACAGCGTTGCGGCCAATTTGCTGATGGCAATCATCCTCGGCGGTGGGCTGATGACCATTTCGAAACTGAAAATGGAAGTCTTCCCGGAATTCTCATCGGACACGATTTCAGTTTCAATGGTCTATCGTGGAGCAGCGCCCGAGGAGGTTGAAGAAGCAGTTTGTGTCAGAATCGAGGAAGCGATTCAGGGTTTGGAAGGGATCAAGAGAATCCGTTCTACAGCATCCGAAAATTCGGGTTCCGTAACCATCGAACTGCTTCCCGGTACCGATGCGAGGAAACTCCTGGACGATGTAAAGAGCAGCATAGATGCAATCGACACCTTTCCCGATGAAACAGAGGAGCCGCGGGTTAAAGAGATCGTTTTGCGTCGTCAGGTAATCAACGTGGCTGTTTCTGGAGACACAGATGAAGCCAGCTTGAAGTTTCTTGGCGAACAGGTACGAGACGAAATCGCAGCCATACCCGGGATCACCCAGGCAGAACTCTCTGGTACCCGACCGTACGAGATTTCCATCGAAGTATCCGAAGAAACGCTTCGGCGCTACAACCTCACATTTGGCGAAATCGCCGCGGCCATTCGAAAATTTTCTCTGGACTTGCCCGGTGGGTCCATCAAGACAGAGGGTGGTGAAATATTACTTAGAACAAAAGGGCAGGCGTATCGAGCTCCCGCCTTCCGCGATATCGTGCTCAGAACCCTGCCCGATGGCACCCTCCTGAGGATTGGCGATGTGGCCAACGTGGTGGATGCCTTCGCAGAGACCGACCAGGTCAGCAGCTTCGACGGCCAACCAGCAGTGGTTGTTCAGGTCTTCAGGGTGGGCGAACAAAATGCGCTAGATATCACAGAGAAGGTCAAGGAATACATAAATGAGGCCCAGCACCGGATGCCCGGAGGAATTTCACTCACCGTGTGGACGGATTTTTCCAGAATATTGCAGGGAAGACTCGATTTAATGCTGCGCAACGGCAGGGTCGGATTCTTCCTTGTGTTCATGATCCTTGCAATTTTTTTGAAACTTCGTCTGGCCTTCTGGGTCCCCCTTGGAATTCCCATCTCGTTCCTGGGCGCAATATGGATGATGCCGAGCCTGGGTGCATCTCTCAACTTGATCTCGCTATTTGCTTTCATCGTAGTACTTGGCATCGTTGTAGACGATGCGATCGTGGTAGGCGAAAACATATATCGCAAATTCCAGGAGGGTAAGCGAGGCCTGGAGGCAGCCATTGAGGGTGCAAAGGAGGTCGCGGTTCCTGTCACCTTTGCCGTCCTGACCTCGATCGCCGCATTCGCGCCATTGTTGATGGTCCCGGGGAACACTGGAAAGATCATGAGACTGATCCCCGAGATTGTGATCCTCACACTCATATTCTCACTGGTAGAGTCTTTGCTGATCTTGCCTGCGCACCTGGCGCATTCCAAAATGAACGAAGAGAAGAGCGAACCTTCCTCGTTGGGTGCCTGGTGGCTGAAATTCCAGAGTTTTTTTACAACACGGCTGGATTGGTTTATCTCCACGGTCTACAAGCCGTCCCTGGAGTTTGGCCTTCGCTGGCGTTATCTCACGATCTCTGTTGGGCTCTCCAGTTTGATACTTACAATTGGGCTCATCGGTGGTGGATGGATCAAGTTTGTGTTCTTTCCACAGGTTCCTGCCGACAATGTTGCCGCAATGTTGACCATGCCGCTGGGCACGCCTGTTGAAGCCACAGAAAGAGCCATCAAGCGATTGGAGCGAACCGCCCTGGAACTGAAGGCAGAACTTCATGAAAGAACGGATGAGCAGATCTTCCAGCACGTACTGGCCAGCGTAGGTGAACAGCCCATGCGAGCTGCCCAGAGACAGAATGCGGGACAGGTCAGCTCATTCTCCGCACCCCACCTGGGAGAGGTAAACATCGAACTCACGCCTGCAGAGACCCGGAGTATTGGCAGTACCGAGATCGCCAAACTCTGGCGCGAGAAAACCGGTCCAATACCCGATGCCAGCGAGTTGACCTTCACCTCCTCGCTTTTCTCAGCAGGGGAAGCCATCAACATACAGCTGACCGGACTGGACTATACAGAACTTCGAGAGGCAGCAGACCGCTTGAAATCTAGACTGGGAGATTACCCCGGAGTTGTGGATATCGCCGACTCCTTTCGCCCGGGCAAGCAGGAGGTCAAGCTGTCTCTGACAGAGGAGGCGAAATCACTGGGTCTTACGCTATCGGATCTGGCTCGCCAGGTGCGCCAGGCCTTCTACGGCGAAGAGGCCCAGCGAATTCAACGTGGAAGAGATGACATCCGGGTCATGGTGAGATATCCTGCCGAGGAAAGAAAATCACTTGGAAATCTGGAAGACATGAAGATCAGAACAGCTGCCGGAGCCGAAGTCCCCATAGCCATAGCCGCAGACATGCGAATCGGGAGAGGATACGCATCTATCAGTCGTACGGATCGGCAGCGAATTATCAACATAACGGCAGACGTAGATCAAACGATCGCCAACACCAACGAAGTACTGGCCGATCTCAAGGCCGGCGCACTGCCGCAGGTTCTGGGCGATTACCCCAGGGTCCGGTATTCATTGGAAGGAGAACAACGGGAGCAAAGTGAAACAATGGACGGCCTGGTAAGCAGTTTCGGAATCGCCCTCCTCGTGATCTTTGCCTTGCTGGCCATTCCCTTTCGTTCTTACCTCCAGCCACTAATCATAATGGCCATCATACCTTTCGGGTTCGTCGGTGCTGTGTGGGGACACGTGATTATGGGCATGAACCTCACGATACTATCCATGTTCGGGCTGGTCGCCCTCAGTGGCGTGGTCATAAACGACAGCCTTGTGATGGTGGATTTCATCAACAGAACCAGAATGTCAGGGGCAGACCTGGAAACGGCCATACACACAGCAGGTGTGGCACGGTTTCGCCCCATAGTATTGACCTCCTTGACCACATTCGCTGGCCTCGCGCCCCTGCTTTTCGAAAAGAGCCTCCAGGCGCAGTTCCTGATCCCTATGGCGACCTCTCTGGGCTTCGGAGTCATTTTCGGCACCTTTGTTATCCTGATGCTGGTGCCTGTAAGCTACCTCATCCTGGAAGACTTCAAGGCGTTCATCCTTCGATTGTTTGGGCGCACACCGCCACCTATCGACCTCGATGCAGCAGCAGATTGAAAGACAAAACAACGGATATTGTACAATTTTAAGGGTTGGACAGATCTCTGCTTATCCGCATCAACCTTGCCGAACTGTCCAACATTGCTTATCTTAGCGCCATTCGACAAATTACTTCAGGAGAATTGGCATCATGGGCATAGACGCACAGACTTTGCAGCAGACATACGACCAGATGGCGCAGAAGCTGGCGCATATCGTCCCCGATATCGAGCTGAAATACAAGGCCGAGCTCGTGTTCGAGATCAACAGGTTGAAAAAGGAACGTGGCGCCATTATTCTTGGGCACAACTACATGGAACCGGCTTTGTTCCATACCGTGCCGGATGTCGTGGGCGATTCCCTGGAACTCAGCCGCAAGGCTGCAGAAACCGAATGCGACCCGATCGTCTTCTGTGGTGTACGGTTCATGGCGGAAACTGCCAAGATCCTCAATCCGGACAAAATGGTGCTCTTGCCTGCCAAAGTTGCCGGCTGTTCCCTCGCAGAGAGCATCACTGCTCAGGATGTGAGGGATTTACGAGAGCGATTCCCTGGTGTGCCAGTAGTCACCTACATCAACACGTACGCGGATGTAAAAGCCGAATGCGATATCTGCTGCACCTCCGGCAACGCAGCCAGGGTTGTGGAATCTCTTGGAGAGGAAACGGTAATCTTCCTGCCGGACGAGTATCTGGCGGCGAATGTGGCACAGGAGACAGGGAAGCGGATCATTTTCCCGACCGCGGATGAACCCGAAAATCCTCAGAAAGGCCTGGATTATCAGATGATCGGTTGGCGGGGCCGATGCGAAGTACACGACAAATTCACCGTAGAGGATGTAACGAACGTACGGGAGCAATACCCTGGCGTGCTCGTACTCGCCCACCCTGAATGCAGCCCCGAAGTGGTAGCGGTTTCCGACTTCTCCAGCAGTACTTCCAAGATGACAAATTATGTTCAGGAAACGAGTGCGCCGTCGTATCTGTTGCTCACTGAATGCAGCATGGGCGACAACATTATGGCCCTGAATCCGGAGAAGGAAATGGTCCGGATGTGCAGCATACGATGCCCGCACATGAATGAGATCACACTTGAAGACACCTTGAATGCCTTGAAGAACAATGTTCAGGAAATCGACGTACCTGAGGACATCAGAATACGCGCTCGCAGGTCAGTCGACAGAATGCTGGAAATCTCCTGACAAAACATCATTGGAACGTGACAAAAGAGGGGTGGACTTTTCCCACCCCTCTTTTCCTATTTCCGATTCTACTTGCGAGCTCTAACCCACTTCTCCATCGAAAAGTTCTGTCCTGAACACATCGTTCTGGAAGGCGAGATATTCTTTTCTCGTCATCTCTGGCTCAAAATTGTCCAGAATCTGTTTGGCCTTATCTCCCTCCCCATGTAGCAGGTCTACAGCCAGAAGCGCAAGTGATTTCGCAGGACCTAAATATCCCATTTCCTTGTCTGAAATATGCCAGTCAGCACTATGCCCCGGTCCCGTAGCACCGGACATATAGGGGTGAATAGCCGGCATCACCGCCGCAAGATCTCCCATATCCGTAGATCCTGTTCGATGACCTACTTTGCAGAACTGGTCGTTTCCGAACAGCGCCTTCGAATTCTTCTCATACAGCGCACTCATCCCTGCTTCATTCTTCATTGGCATATACCCGGGCAGTGTTTCAATTTCCACCTTCGCGCCTACTGCCAGGGCACCCGCCCGCAGTGCCCGATCCACTTTTTTGTTGGCATCCATGATCGCACCATTGGTCTTTCCCCGAACATAAGTCTCCATCCGCACTTCTGCCGGGACCACGTTTACAATATCTCCACCCTTGGTAATGATTGGATGAACCCGGATGGCGTCATCGTCCCTGAAGGTTTCCCTCTGTGCGTGTATTGCCGCCAAGGCGATGTGCGCAGCATTCAGCGCATTGATACCTTCGTGCGGGGCGCCACCGGCGTGGGCGGCCTTCCCGATAAACCGGATCAGTTTCACAACACAGCCGTTGCTTGATTCGGCAATAGCAGATCGCTTCATCTCCGGCTCACTATGCGTGTGGATCATGGCAGCCATGTCTATATCATCGAAATGGCCCAGCCGCAACAGTTCAGGCTTCCCACCCAGAAATCCCAGCTTCTTTTCCTTTACAAGTCCCAGTCGAAACTCCACCTCCACATATTCCTCTGCGGGAACGGCAAAGAAAACCAGTGTTCCGGCAAGATCGCTCGCGGCGCCACTGTCCATAATACCCATCATGGCCCCCAACAGACCCGCAATCTGCGCATTGTGTCCGCAGGCGTGCGCAGCGCCTGTTTCTGGATCGGCCATGGGATGTTCGGCAACCACAAGCGAATCCAGTTCCCCTATCAATGCCACCGTTGGTCCGGGCCTGTTTCCTTTTACCACCGCTTTCACGCCCGTTATTCCAAGACCGGTGTCTGGGTTCAGTCCAAACTCCTCCATGGTGTTCGCTACGAGATTTGCCGTCTCGAACTCCTTGAATCCGGTTTCTGGGTGGGCCATTATGTGATCGCCAATCGCCTCTATCTGAGACCTTCGACGATCGATTCGTTCACATATTTGCTGTTTGAGTGCTTCCTTCGATTTCATCCCACCACCTCCTGGCAAAATAAAAGGCAAACCGGGTCAGCTTGTATCTGCCGGGTTTGCCGAATTAGCCGATGGTTTTTTCTTCACCTGATCTTGAACAGAAGAATGAGAAGCGTTGGTGTAACGACCGCCTGCAAGAGAATAAATCTAACGAGCACCTGGGTATTGGACCAACCCCTCTTCTGCCTGAAGTGGTCGTGCAGAGGATACCTTACAGTCTTGAAAATCCCGATTTTGAAGAATCGAAGAAGCCCAACTTTCAGTATGCCCGTTGCCCCATTTACCAGAACCACACCTGCCACAACCACAATCAAAAAGGGATTGCCACAAACAAGAACCAGCAGCCCCAGCAAAAGACCAACCGGTCTCGAACCGGCGTCTCCCATCAATACGCGGCTGGGATAGGCATTATGCCAGAGATATCCGGCAAGGCACCCGGTCATAACGAAGCCCAGCAGGGCCCAGGCGGCTCCGTCTGAATAGTGTGGCACCAGCAGATACTTTGCGATTTCTCTGTGCCCGACGATCCCGTAAAGAATGCCGCCAAGGTATATGAATGCCAATGCGCATAGACTTCCCGATAATCCGTCGACGCCATCTGTACAATTTGTGGCATTGATGGCGATCCAGATCAGGAATGCCGCCGCAGGAATGAACATTATGGGAGGAACAGATACCGGCGTTTTGACCAGAGGAAGCCACAGCTCATATGCATCGAGTTGGCAAATAACCATCGCCCCCAGAACGGAAATGCCCACATCCAGGGCGCCCATTCTGTACTCGCTCCATCCTGATGGGCTGCGATCATCAAGAAATCCGAACAACATGGCCAAAAATACGCAGCACAAAACCTCCAGTAGTCTCAGATCGATGGGTAGGATCAGAATACAGACCAGGAGAAACACCGGGATGAAAATGCCACCGGCGCCACTTGGTTTACCTTCGCTTGCTTTGGCTTCAACTGCATATGCCCTGCCGCGATCCTGTGGAAGATGATGCCACAATCGCGGCAGAAGCACCCAGGTAAGGAGACCCGCAAGGGCCGTCCCCAGACCACCTAGAAACAGAAAGGAAGTCAGCAGTCTCAACGGACCGTAAAACTCAGAATATCTTTCGGCCAACCAGTAGAGCAATGTCTAACCCTCGCCGCCCCGTTCGATCGATGAGCCGATCGAACACCAGATAAATGCCATAGATCACAAATAAATCGCTAAATCTCGCAGAAATGTAAGATCATCTCCCGCAAAGGGCAAGGGGAAGTTGGCTCAACTCCGAACGGACGGTTGCAGAATACTGAAATTCGAAAAATCAGTTGACACTTGCAACAGAACAGGTACTTTTTTTTGATTCTTCAAGTAAGAACAGGATGGAAACGTGAAATACTTCTGCCAGAAATTCAGGCAGCTGCGCAAAACCGACGAATCTGCCGTTCGGGAAGGTTCCGAGCCTGCCCCCTTGCATCTGAATATGATGCATCTTCATTCTTACAGCACCGGACCGACAGAGAACCTTTTGCACGACTGATTTCATAAACAGATATGAGACAACCAAACCCGCTTTTCAGGTATTGCACCCGAAGACTCGCCAATCGCAGGCGAAAAATCAGAAATTGAAGTAAACACAGGATTTTGATCGCCGGCAAGGCGATCACCGTCACAAAAAGCATGCTACTCAGAGCGTTCACACCTCTATAGATGAGGACATGATGTTCAACCGGACACGACATACTATTCAAAGTGCTGGCGGCCTGGACAAGATGCGGCGATTGCACGCGGTATTTCGCCGATTTCCATTCGTATCCAAACCAGGAGAACCACAAAACGAGCACGTTTTACATCAGTACTTCTGTCCCTTACGTGAACGCCCACCCCCATATCGGATTCGCGCTCGAACTCGTGCAGGCCGATGTTTTGGCGAGAGGGCGCATAAGAAGGGGCAGGATACATTTTTTCTGACAGGCACAGATGAAAATGCGATCAAGAATGTCCGTGTCGCCCTTGAACAGAAATGCTCCCCTAGATTCCTGTGCGACCGAAATGCCGAACTGTATCGATCCTTAATCGCCCGGCTTGACATTTCTGTTGACGGGTTCATTCGCACTTCCAGCGCCGATCATCACCGGGGCGCAGCACACTTCTGGTCAAAATGTCGGAATGAAGACATCTATCTGAAACGCTATAACGGCCTCTACTGTGCCGGGTGTGAAGACTTCGTACGTGACCAGGATCTTCGTGATGGACTATGCCCCTATCACGACTCCAATCCCGAACCGGTGGAAGAGGAGAATTACTTTTTTAGATTGACCCGATACGCCAACCAGCTCGAGGATCTCATTCGATCGGGAAGATTAAGAATCAACCCTGAATCACGGAGAAATGAGGCACTGGGCTGGATCCGCCAGGGGCATCGGGACTTCAGCATCTCTCGACCAGCGAATCGTTCGACGGGATGGGGAATACCGGTTCCAGGTGACGATTCACAGAGTATCTACTTCTGGTTCGATGCCTTGACCAATTATCTGACCGGATTGGATTTTGGAAGAGACTCTGTTCGGTTAGATCGCTCCTGGAATGCGGGACCGACAAGGGTGCATACACTCGGCAAGGACATCTTGAAATTCCATGCGTTGTATTGGCCGGCTATGCTGCTGTCCGCGGACGTCCCGTTGCCTGACATCCTGAATGTCCACGGATTTGTAACGGCGGAAGGGAGGAAAATAAGCAAAACGTTGGGCAATGCTACCGATCCTATCACGATCATCGAAAAGTACGGCCCAGATGCACTGAGATACTTCCTTTTGAGGGCGATTCCCGGTTATGGAGATGGTGATTTCTCGATTTCATGGTTCAAGGAGACCTACAACGCGGACCTGGCAATTGGACTTGGCAACCTCGTGAGACGACTCCAGGCTCTGTTTCAGCGAGCAGCATTCTGCCCGGCAGGACAATTGGCCCTCCCAGACATCGACCTTGCTCCGCATTTGAGCGAGTACCGATTGGGCGACGCCCTTCGTTCTCTTTGGGTATCGATCAGTGACCTGAACAAGGACACCGACAGGGTCCAGCCATGGGCTCTGGCAATGAGTGGGCACACGGTGGAGTTGGCGAATCATTTTCAGGCCTGGACGAACAATGTTCGTGCTGTGGCGAGAGGCCTGAGGCTTTTCCTCCCGCAGACGGCAGAAAAGGTGCTCGAAGGATTCTCCAGGACGTCTGTTACCGTTCAGGCGCCCCTTTTCCCGAGGATTTGAATTGAACAAACAGGTTTCCATTGCTCACCTTGGGGACACAGCATATATTAATTCCCGCTCCCATCTCAGACAGGTTACTACCGTCCCCATGGAGGAAATAATTGTGGCATATGATCTGCAGGTTTTCACAGGAAACATCAACCCGGCGCTCGCAAAAGAAATCTGTAAACTCCTTGAAATCGAATTGGGCGAGGCCACAGTCGACCGGTTTCCTGGAGGCGAAACAAGCGTACAGTTGTGCGAGAACGTAAGAGGAAAAGACGTCTACATTGTACAGTCGATATGTGCAGGAAATGGGTTTACCCCGAATGATGCACTCATGGAAATGTTGATCCTGATCGATGCCGCACGTAGAGCCTCCGCCCGTAGAATTACGGCTGTACTACCCTACTATGGTTATGCAAGACAGGACCGAAAGGACAGGCCAAGAGTACCGATTACGGCGAAACTGATCAGCAATTTGCTGGTAACCGCAGGTGCACGCCGTGTTTTGTCTGTTGATTTGCACTCGAACCAGATCCAGGGCTTTTTCGATATTCCCATGGATCACCTCTACTCTATCAACCTATTCGCCAACTATCTCGCCGAAAAGAAACTTGAGAACCTGGTCACCGTTACACCGGATGTGGGAAATATTAAGATGACCCGGGCATATTCCGAATTGCTGGGGGCGCCACTGGCCATTGTGGACAAAAGAAGGGCGAGTGGGGTTCAAACGGAAGTGATGAACGTTATCGGTGAAGTGAAAGACAAAAACGTTGTGATTATCGATGACCTGATCTCGACCGGCGGATCATTGGTAGAGGCCGCCAATGTACTTAAGGAAAAAGGGGCACTCGATATCAGTGCTGCCATCGTGCACCCCGTACTTGCAGGTCCGGCGGTTGAGCGCGTTCAGAATTCGGTCCTCACGGAACTGGTCGTGTCGAACACGATCCCTGTTCCCGAGGAGGTTCAGAATGGTAAAATAAAAGTACTATCGGTCGCGCCCATTTTGGCAGAAGCCATCCGAAGGATTCATAATGATGAGTCTGTCAGTATGTTGTTTGGAAATGTCCTGGTAGAAGGCTGATCCCGAACGGTTACAGGCGCGCACTGCACAAGGCGTTCGCGATCCTTGGTCTCAGTGGACGAGCGCCCACGGGGTCGTTGGTAAAAAATACGCAAGTCAGATCAGTATCGGGGTCCATCCATACCACAGTGCCCGTGGCACCCTCATGCCCGAAGGTCTCATCTGAGGTGAGGTCCCCGAACGAAGAACTGATGCGATCGCGAATTCGCCAACCAAGTCCCCACCTTCTTCGAAGCTTGTCTGATTCACCCAAGTCAGGCATGTAACTCGTTTGATCTGTGGTCATCGAATCCACGGTGGCTTCAGACAGCACCTGTACGTCACCGACCTTGCCCCCATTTGTGAACACTCGGCAAAGAATACTCATCTCCTCCACTGTGGTAAGCATCCCTCCCCAGGGCGCACCAAAACCCCTCCAATAGTCCGAATTCCAGTTCCAATCCGTGGCATCGTTCCCGCCATACTCGAAACCCTTTGCACGAATCCTGACATCGCTTTCATGCTCAGACCTCGTGGAGATACCAAGGGACGTGTTCGGCAAACCCAGGGGGCCGAACAGGAACCGATCGAGATAGGCGCTGATAGAAATGCCTTCCAGCCGCTTTACAATCTCGCCGAGGATGGCGATCCCACAACTCTGATAGGAGATCCTGCTCCCTGGCTCGAACAAAAGTTCGACACTGCATATGCGTTCCACGAACACGTCGAGAGACGCCTTCTCAGCTCTCAATTTCAAATTCTCCTTCAGCATATCGGGAAGCCCTGAAGTGTGTGTCATCAGATGCCTGACTCTGACATCTTTTTTCCCGTTATTCCCGAATTCAGGAACGAATTCCACGACCCGGTCATCCAGTGACAATCTGCCTTGCTCCAGAAGCCGCAAGGAAGCGGCTACAACCATTGGCTTGGTAATGGAAGCGACTAGGAAAATCGTACCGGGTGTTACAGGATGGTCCCGGGAATCGAGTCTCCCGTCGCCGAAACAGGCAGGTTCCAGAGCAACGCCATTTCTGGAAATCTGAATTGCAGCGCCCATCAATTCCCTTCGTGCCACCGCCTCATCAAGAATACCTGAAACACGCGCCATACCCTCTCTTGACAGGCCCAATTCTACTGGGTCGGAAGTCTTCTTCAGCATACCCCCTCCTCTAACCGAGTATTCTTTCGCAAGCCGCCCGGTTTGATTTCAGACCGGAACTCGTAATAACAACCACAACGTGATCTCCCGGACCCACCAGGTTGCGGCGATTCAGCTCACTCGCTCCCGCGAGGGCAGCCGCAGACGAAGGCTCCGCAAAGACCCCTTCGCTACCCAACTGAAACATCGCCTCGACGATTTGATCCTCACCAACGGAAACCGCTGCGCCTCCAGATGTGTAAATCGCGTCCAGGGCTTGTTGACTGGAAACGGTCTCGCAAATTGCATCCGCAATTGTGTATCCAGGTTCAACCATACCTGGAGAATTCCAACCCGAGTCGAATGCCTGGACCAGAGAAGACCCTGCAGATGGTTGACATGCATACATACGCGGAGAGCGGTCGAGAAGCCCAACGGTTCTCAATTCCTGAAAGCCCTTCCATGTCCCGTATAATCCGTTACCTCGGGCACAGGGGAAGATCACAGCATCGGGGACCTTACCCAACTGCTCGAAGATTTCGTATGCAATCGTCTTGTAACCCTCGATACCGAACGGGTTCGAAGTGGGGCCGGGCATAAACAACCCCACCGGAAATGCGCCTGATCTTCCAGCTTCCGCAAGAATCTCAAAACGGTCAGTTGGGGATACGACGCGCACCTCCGAACCACAGATCTTCAGGGTTGCCAGCACTTGCTCTGAAATACTGTCGGCTACAATGGCCTGGCATCCCATTCCGGCAGCGGCGGCGTAGGTCGCAACGGAGAGGGCATGATTTCCTGTAGAGGCACAAACCACACGTTTGAATCCCAGCGCCCGGGCAACATTGATACTCACACAGTCATAGCGATCCTTGAAGGAACCTGTTGGGTTTCGGCACTCATTCTTCAGAAAGTAGTGCACTCCGGTATCCTGTCCATAATGCCGTGTGGCAAGAAGGGGTGTATTGCCTTCCTGAAGAGAAAGTCGCTGTTCCGACTCCCCGACAGGCAGCAATGGCCAGAATCGGAATATCCCCTCTCCAGACTGACCAAACAAGGTTTCCCCGTATCGATCCGCCAATTCCTCGAGGGCGTAGTCCACCTCCCACAGTTGTTCGGGCTCACCCTCGCCGGGGCGAAATACTGCACAGAACTCCGCCCAGCTGATCGTCTCCCCTGTGTCCACTCTACGCATGCTGAGGCGGTCAGTGTCAGCCACCAGAGTACCTTTCCTCGACGGGTGTATTGACGGGCCTGAAATACCCCAAAAGTCCGGCAGTCGGAAAATCAGTTCCCGATAAATAAATTTCAAAAATCATTGCTGCCTCACATGTTGACATCCCCACCTGGGAATGTATTCTCGACACCTCCCCAGCCAGGGCCCGCTCTGAACGATCGAATCTACTGGACTATCCCTGTACGCGTCATCTCAGAATAACGAACCAGAGTGAACAAGGTTACTGGAATCAAATCGGTGGCGCACGGATTCGGCCCTCATCTACAGCGGAAGTTCCATCCCGATACCCTGGTCTCGTGCACGCTTGTAAACCAGAATTGCCGTGGCCATATCCTCGAGACCCAGACCAAGATTGATTGCGATCGTTCTCTCCTCATCAGATTCTCTGCCGGGTTTCTTGCCAGAGGCAATTTCTCCCAGGTCAGCGTAGCATTCCGGCGTGTCACCGAAGTATCCGTCTTCCCTGTAGAAATCCAGTTGTCCAAGGTCATCCGTGGCCAGTTTGTCGGCCTCGCTGAAAGCATCTCCGTCCAGATACGAATCGAAGTCGAGCGGACAGGCAAATGAGCCCGGGGATAGCCACCCTCCGGAGATAGCCGGTTCCGGGTTCTTCAGTATAGGTCCACTGGTAACCACGATGTCCATACCTTCCACTGCTTCCCGGAGATGCTCGGCGGGTTCGATTTTGAGCCCGAGTGTTCTCCCCATCTCATCCGCAAATCTGTTAGCCTGTTCGGGAAACTTGTCGTATACCTTAACCCCGGTGATATCGAACACGCAGGACAAAGCCTCCAGATTGCCGCGGCCCTGGACGCCACAAGCGATAATTCCGACAGTAGAACTGTTCGCCCTTGCCAGATATTTAGCCGCCACAGCGGTGGCAGCCCCGGTTCTCATGGCGGTCACCCATGTACAGTCCATCACGCACAGGGGGATCCCGGTTTCCGGGTCGTTCAAAATAAGTAAACCGCTGATATATGGAAGTCCTCTATCCTGATTCCCCGGATACCCCGAAACCCACTTCATACCCGCTGCTTCAAGACTGGGGATGTATGCGGGCATGGCGTGGATGAACGCATCCGGCATGGTGTGAATACCGGGCTTCGGCGGCATCTCGACCTTGTCATTCCCTTTTTCTATAAACATCCTGTCCAGTGCCTCGATGATCTCGGCCATCGTCAGCCCAACCGATATCACATCGCTGCGGGACAGATACAAAACGGATTCATGCTTCATAGTTGCTCCCCACTTGAATTGACACAAATAATTTCTTAACTTCGCTCAACATTGGAGCACTTGAAAAGGGTACGGTCACAGCCATCTACTCGCGCAATTGGATCGCCGTATCCATCAAAGCAACCAAACGAGAAATCACCAAAACCAGGACCGTATGTAGCGACCCCAAGGAGTGCTAACCGTGGAAACCAATCTAAACGATAAGATGTGGGCCAAGTTTCTTGAGCAAGGATATCTGCTTCTTGGTGTCGTGGCAGACCTGCAGCAAATTGAGTTACTTCGACAACGGATCGATCACATCGTGCTGGGATCGGCCCCCGTTGATTTTGATCGGATCATGATGCAGCTGGACGTAGTGGAGGGGCACGATCGACCCGGACCCCAAACCAGGGGCCACAAGGGAGCTACGCTCAATTACAGAAAATCCAGGACCTGGAACTGGACCCACTGTTTCTCGAATACCTGCAACATCCCCTCTTCCGGGCCATATGCGACCGGGCATATGGCCCCGCAACCGGCGTGGCGTGCTTCCGCGCCATGTTTATGAATAAGCCGGCCGGAAAGGGGCATCACCTCCAATGGCATCAGGACCGGTGGACCGATCTGGATCGTGACCCCCTCATCACCATCTGGACAGCCCTTGACCCTGCAACCACAGAGAATGGCTGCGTAAAAATTATTCCTGGCTCCCACAAGTGGGGGCTGATCAATCCCGAGAGCGGCAGTGGGTTCCTTTCTGGCGACCAGATCGAGGAAACTGCAGAAAAATCAGAGCATACGCTTCTGGAACTGAAGCTTGGTGAAGCGGTGCTTCTGCATAATTGGTTGCTTCACAGCTCGGATACCAATCAAACAGACATCCCGCGGCGTGCCTTCAGCGTTTGCTATATGGAAGCAGCCACAGAATCCGTGAGCGGTCAGTCGTTCCCTGTGGTTTTCGGGGAAGGTGCGCTGACTCCGCCTGTGGCTTAATAGAGGACAACGCCCTGCTTAACCTTTCCAGTTTCTTGAATCTGGCACCTCAATCCACACACCCTCGTTGGCAATCGATTCCTGGCTCGCCAGCCCCGGCAGGGTCATATCCATCGCTTCATGGATTCCGATTGGACATGGGATCTCACCTACGATGGAATTTACAAAGTCCAGAATCTCGAAGTAGTCTCCTCCGCCGTGTCCCGCCTTCATGGCGTCTTCAGACGGATTCCTCCAGATTTCTGGAAGATACTCCTCCTCCAACTCATCCAGATCCATCCAGGCATTTTTTTCTTCGCAAATGTCCGCCAACCAGATCTTGTGTTTCTCACCTTTGCTTCTGGCCGACTCATAGCACCCTTTCGTGCCCTGAAGGGTGTAGTTGGAACCTGAGTGCGGCCGTTCTGAAATCATATCGACCCGGATCTTGATCAACCTTCCTTTCGCAGTCTTGCAGAGCATCACGCACGAATCCTGGTTTTCGTAATAATCTCCTCTGGGATCGGCATAGTGGTTTCCGCTTCCTTCGCAGCAAACCCTCACAACCCGGTCGCCCTCCATCCATTGCAGAATGGGCCCAAGGCTGTGCGTCCCATAGGTTACGCCATCTGTTCCGGTCTGCCACTTGCGACGCCACTTCGTGATTTCGTTGAGACCCTTCAATTCGTGGATATACTCGCCCTCTGCGTAATACACTTCACCGAACATCCCCCGACGAACCAATTCTTTCACCAGGACATTCGGTTTCAAATACGCATAATTCTCAGCCATCATGTAAATCGCCTCTGACCGATTTGCGGCAGCAACCAGCGCTTCGCATTCGGGAATGGAAACTGCGGCCGTTACCTCACTCAGGACGTGAATGTTTCGATCCAGGGCAAGGATTGCCTGGGACGCATGAAAAGGCATCGGTGTACCGATTACAACCGCGTCGATTTCAGATTTTTCCAGCATCTCTTCGAAATCCGTATACATCTCCTTTGCGCCAAGTTTTTCCGCCGCCTCAGGCAACTCCTCCTCGCGAATATCGCAAACAGCGTGCAGCCGTGTCACCGAATGCGCATCAAACGCGGCCCTGAAACTTCCTCCTCTGCCAACGGCACCAACCACGCCCACATTCAACTTCTCCACCGAACCCATAAAAGTCTCCTGTCTTAACCCTGTAATGCAGTTCTTATCAGATATATCCAACCGGCGAGAAAGGCGAGACCACCGAGCGGCGTGACTGCCCCAAGACTGCGAAAACCACTGATGCTGAGTATATAGAGACTACCCGAGAAAATAACGGTTCCTGCCAGAAACAGCCAACCTGTGGTTGCGCCATGCCCATCCGGCCATCGCGTGATGGCCCAGGACGTAAAAAGCAAAGCGAATGCGTGATACATCTGATACCTCACGGCAACCTCAAACACATCCAGCATATCAGGCGACAACCTGTTTTTCAAGCCGTGGGCACCAAATGCTCCCGCCGCCACACCAGTGAACGCCGAGATACAACCTGCTGCGAAAAAGAATTTTTCCATTGCCGACCTCCTGTTATTCCTCAAACCTGCAGTTTTGTGCTTAGAAATAGAGGCTGTGTCCCTGCCCTTCAAACCAGATCGCATCAATAAGAAAGGAAAAGCCAGCGCCCATGAAATGTCCCACAACCATGCCCACAAACAGAGGTTTTGCACGTTCGAAAAGCGCCAGACCACCAATACGGATGATCAGGGTCTTCACCATCCAGGCCACGAAAAGCGACAACACGGTCCACTGTACCTGCCCCACAGAGGCGATCGAAAACCCGATAGGATGTAGACGCCACCAGGTAAATCGGTGACGAAGGTAGGTCAACAGTACTGTCGCAATCATACCGATGAATAGAAACTGAAGCCTTCCTACGGTCACGAATTCTGCGGCCTTCATCTTTGTGACTATGGTATCGAATGGGACCTGTCCATCCCGCCGGAATACCCATTCTCCAAAATTGTATCCGCCATACGCGTACGCTAGCTTCAACGAAAACCAGAAGGATATGAGCAGACTTACACCCAACGCAATCCCCACGGAGCCTAGATAGACACCTCGTGAGAATCGGCGTTCGCTGTTCACCTTTGCAGCGTTCGCGCCGAACGGCATGAAAATTGCGATCGGGTCGCAGACCCAGCCATACGACAGGGCCAGGCCAGCCATGGTGGAGCCACCGAGTGTGGCAGGGCCAACGACGTGCATGGCAAATGCCTGAGGCACGAGTGGGCCTCGCACGAAGACCAATCCACCTTCTATCACGATCCTGGTCAGACCCAGATAAAGAGTGATTACCGCATAGAGGAGCAAAACACCAATGTGGAACGCGATGCCTACCGAATGCAGCCAAATCAGGATGAACAGGGCGGCAACCACAAAGGCGAGGACGGCCCCCCGGCACGAAAGAATTTCACCACTGTCGTCAATACGGTTGTCATTCCATATGGCCTTTTTCAGCACCAGCGCCAGGTGCTCGCGTGCAACCCAGATGCCTCCCAGAACGATTGCGGCGAATGCCCCGAAACCTTGCCATGCCAGGGCCGAAGGATTTATGGAATAGGTTTCAGAAGCGCCAATTGTATACCCGGTACGATTGAACAGCGCCACTTCCACCAGATTGACCAGCGTAAAAACGCAGACACTCAGGATAACATCCACATTGACAAAATAGGTTATGGCCACCAAAGGGAAAGAAAAGTTCGTTGAGAGACCCGGAAAAAGTTGTGTTCTGGCGAGGTTGAGACGAATGGGAGGAATATTGGGCCATTGGTAATTGAAATAACCAGGTATATTCCAGGCGATTTTAAATACGGCCAGACCGAATCCGATCCAGAAAAGCCTGCTTCGCATGAATGCAGGAAGTTTTCGACCATCATTCGCCCCTTCGATCATCATCAGGGGTACATCCGCAAGTGGAAAATTCAGCCGCTCCTTCTCCACCCACTGCTTCCGAAAGATCGAAATGAGCGCGATACACATAATCAGGGTTGCAATTACCAGAGTGCTCCACCAGAACAACGGAATCACCCAGACGTGCCACGGAACACCCACACCTGCCGGCAAGCCCTCAAAAAACCAGGAAACTTCGGACCCTGCGCCTGGCACTGCCCACCGTGGCAGATCCTGATGGAGGTATTCCGCCCATCCATTTTCGGTAGTTGCGAAATAGTAAGGAGATGCCGAAACGGAAATCACGTATCCTGTGATTCCGTAAGTGGGAATCGATACCGCAGCGAGGAGCATCATCAGGACGATCCCCAGTTCATTCCCGTTTAGCCCCAAATTGCGATGCAGAAGTTTCAGCAAAGGATTCAGAAATACGACTACAACGATGAAGGAAAACGCCAGGCCAAGTGGAAAATAATTTGTGGTCATGTAAGTCGATCTAACCACCCATTCCGAATAGGGGGCAGCAAGATTGACCGCGATCACTGAGACAAGCCCGACAGCAACCGCCTTGCCCGTCAACACCCGACCGTGATTGGCGTCGGAGCGAATATCCTTATCCGGGTCTTCTGCGGAAAAGGGCATCGATCATCCTGAGATAAGGGTTGAATTCTCTGGTAGGTTTCAGCAATATAGGACCCATCACACGCGGACGCAAGAGCACTCCCCTTCCCGGTAATCATGGCCATTGCCAATCCTGGCGATCGCTGCAGCCACCGCCTGATAATCTTGAAAAGGGACCTTGCACACATGATCATTAAGGGATTTCGAGTAAAGGAAGTGCTGCAGTTCGGGTGGTCGGTCACGCGACAGAACCTGCTATTTCTCTCCGGTGTTTCTGTAGTGGTAAGTATTGGACCCATCGCCATGCAGTTTCTGACCGATAAATACCTGCAAGACTTCGCCATCCTCAGATTTCTATTCTGGCTGGCCTCTCTTATCCTGAGTTTCGAGCTTACGCTCGGAATCTACAAGATCGCACTGAATTTCGTGGATCAAAAACAAAGCGAAGTTGGCAACCTCTTTGATCATTTTCACCTGGTGCCCCAATTCATCATTGGGACAGTTATATACATCTTGATCGTCCTTGCAGGCCTCATTCTTCTGGTAGTCCCAGGAATAATATGGTCCCTGAAATTCAGTCTGTTTTCATATTATATCCTGGAAGATGAGATGAAGGCGACGGACGCGCTGAGAGCGAGCGCAACTGCCACCGATGGGGCGAAAT